>Ga0209723_1001075_pt1 | contig 45237 bp, 42 predicted proteins | sample BiotimSIPDNA_2_FD_185750 | JGI IMG/M metagenome (GOLD analysis project Ga0209723, IMG submission 185750) | Anaerobic biogas reactor microbial communites from Washington, USA - Biogas_R2 time_0 SIP DNA (SPAdes) (version 2) | ecosystem: Engineered > Bioreactor > Anaerobic > Unclassified | place... | reverse complement strand
CGGCGCGTGGTCGAACCCAACGGCACCTTGTCGGCCCAGGACTTGGCCGACCGTGTCTGCAAAACCTTCAACTGCACTCATGAACCGCATCTTGCTATTCCAGAAAATGTCGCCTGTTAATGCACTAGGAATAGGACTTTATAGCTATACGGCCTTTCGTATCATTCCATTTGCGGTGGCATATATCTGGTTTGCCCTCAATATCGTTGAAAGATCGGGAACGCTACGGGAAAACTTGAATTGGCGCAATTTCGGTTTGGTGGTGATAACCGCTATCCTGGTTTTCATCCCCTTGGGTATATTCGCTATCAAACATGCTGATGCTTTTTGGGGACGCTCGGCGTGGTATCTGAATAAAACAACAAACTTTGGCCCACTCACTTTTCTCGACAACGTAAAAAACGTTCTCCTGATGTTCAATTGGCGCGGGGATTCTATGCCACTTACAACTTTGCCGTATAAGCCGGTACTGGATCCTATACTTGGTGGATTATTGGTATTAGGGGTAATTACTGCCGTCAAGCGCGTTTTGAACAAAGCAGATAGCCTTACTTTTGTGCTTATCCTACTGGGACTTTTTTCCTTGTTCCCCTCAGCATTGGCGATCAATTTTCCAAATGAAAATCCTAGCGTAGTACGTGCCGGTTGTGCTATACCGGTTGTAGTAACTTTAGCAGCTTTGCCCATCGGGACCTGGCTCGAAAACCTATTATCCACAAATCTTCAGACAAAAAAAGTCAAACCGACGATATACGTGGCGTTAGCAAGTATGGGGTTCTTGTTAATTGGGATCAATGCCAACCGTGTTTTTGTGCGTTATCCCCTGGCTTACCGAACACTCGCCTTCAACACGAGCGAGATTGCCAATGCGATTCGATGTTTCGATACACTCATCGGCAATGCCACCGATGCTTACATCGTAGCCGGTCCAGGGTGGATAAACGATGATGCCTTAGCCTTCGAATTAGGACTGCCAGTGTGGGAAAACCGGCTGGAGGAAGCCGAACAAGCCGATCGCAACACAACAACACCCAGAATGTATATTCTACACGCTGGAAACACCACCGATTTACGTACATTGCAGACGCTTTTCCCTATGGGAGTAACGCAAATCTATACATCGCGGTATAACCAAGATTTTAGACTGTTCATCGTCCCGGGCAGAAATGTCAAGAGTATGTCATTAGCTGATCAGGGTACTCAGCTAATGACTTGCTCGAGCCAATGACTTGCTGAAGCACGTATAACTAGACCGCCCCATACGCGCCCATACTAAATCAATATTTCAAGTACGGAGAGACTCACTCTCCGCTATCTTTGATTTGTCACCTCCTTGGGGGCAGTTATAATAAGCCCTATGACCACACGACACATCGACGGCTCCCACGGCGAGGGCGGAGGGCAAATCCTCCGCTCGGCTTTGACGTTAGCCGCCATCACCGGCGACACGGTCTGCCTGGAGAACATCCGCGCGAACCGCTCTAAGCCGGGATTGCGTCCGCAGCATCTCACGGCGGTGCGCGCCGCTGCTATGGTCTGCAACGCGCACCTGGAAGGCGCGGAACTCAACAGCCAGACGCTCACCTTCGCGCCGCAGACCCCGACCCAAGCCGGGGATTACGTCCTCAACGTGAACGACGTGATGAGCAGCGGTTCCGCCGGGGCGATGACGTTGGTGTTGCAGACGATACTGCTGCCACTGGCGCTCGCCGACGGCCCTTCGCGACTGATCCTGCGCGGCGGCACAGCCGTCCCGATGAGTCCGCCGGCCCCGTACATCGAGCACGTCTATCTGCCCACGCTGTTTGAGATGGGCGTGCAGGCGCGGCTGGCGCACCGTCTTTGGGGCTTCTATCCCCAGGGTGGCGGTGAACTGGATGTGGAGATCGCGGGCCGGGCGACCTTGCGCCCGCTCGATCTCACCGAACGCGGCGCGCCGGAACGCGTGGATGGCGTCGCCTGCGTCGCCAAACTGCCGTTGCACATCCCGCAGCGGATGAGCGACCGGGCGCGCGCGCTGCTCAGCCAGGCCGGATTGCCGCGCGTGTCCATCGAGCCGCAGCACATCACCTCGCCGGGCACAGGCGCGGGCCTCTTTTTGACCGTGCACTACGCACAATCGCGGGCCGGATTCAGCGCGCTGGGCCGCCGTGGACTGCCTTCGGAGGAAGTCGCGGAACTGGCCTGTCGCGAGTTACTGAACTATCACCGCAGCGGCGCGGCAGTCGATCCGCACCTGGGCGACCAACTGGTGCTGCCGTTCGTGCTGGCGCAGGGAACGTCGCGCGCGGCGGTGTCGTGCGTCACGCAGCACTTGCTCACCAACGTCTGGGTTGCCGCGCATTTTGACTTGCCTGCGGCGCGCGTTACCGGCGAAGAAGGCCAACCAGGAACATTGAGCGTCGGAGTGTAAAACATAGTCAGACCACACCCCGCCGAACAACACTGAAGCTTAAATTTTTACCACGAATCTGCACGAATTTACACTAATTTTTCCAATTCGTGAGGATTCGTGAAGATTCGTGGTTTGTCCTAATAGGGAGAGTGTATGTTAGAACTTGTGATGTTAGGCACGGCGGCTTCGGCGCCTTCGATCCAGCGGGGATTGCCCTCGCAAGTCGTGCTGTGGCGCGATGAGCGCTTCCTCGTCGATTGCGGCGAGGGGACGCAGCGGCAGATTTTGCGCAGCGGGATCGGCTTCCGGCGTTTGCAACGGGTGCTGCTGACCCACGGGCATCTCGATCACATTCTGGGCCTGGGCGGGTTGATCTCCACCTTCGCGCGCTGGGAAGCGGTGGACAAGCTGGAAATCTACGGCGGACGTTGGACACTGGACCGTGTGGAGGATCTCATTTTCCGCGTGGTGCTGCGCGGCGCGCGCCCGCCCGTGCCGGTCGATCTGATCGACATCCGGCCCGGCGTGCTGCTCGAAAACGACGATTTCGAGGTGGTGGCGTTCCCGGTCGTCCACCGGGGGCCGGGTTGCTTCGGCTACCTGTTCCGCGAGAAACCGCGCCGTCCCTTTCTGCCGGAAAAGGCAGAGGCGCTCGGTGTACCGGCTGGCCCGATCCGGCGGGATCTGGTCAACGGCAAGGCCGTCACCCTGGCGGATGGGCGCACCATCCAGCCTGACGAGGTGTTGGGACCGGACCGTCCTGGCGTCTCGCTGGCACTCGTCGGCGACATCGGGCAAATCGATGGCCTGAGTGAAGTCGTGCGCGGCGTCGATGTGCTGGTGTGCGAAGCGACGTATCTGGAGCGTGACAGCGAGATGGCGCGCCACTTCGGTCATCTCACGGCAGCGCAAGCAGCGCGGCTGGCGCAAGAGGCAGGCGCGCGCAAATTGGTGCTCAACCATCTCTCGCAGCGGTATCGCGTGCGAGAAATCCTGGAAGAGACCCGGCCAATCTTCGCGGATGCCATCGTCGCCCGCGACTTCGACCACTTCACCATCACGCGCGAGAAAATCACGCTCACCAACGAGGAGTTACAAGACGATGACGCGCTGGTCGAAGCGCCGGAAATCACCGTCGATTGAAACGGCCTGAAAAGCCGCCCTGACAAACGGCGGCTTGACAAGCAACGGTTTGACAAACCGCCTTATCTCTCTAATATGTGGGTAGAATTTCGCCGCCGGATGCTTGAAGTCTGGGGCATGAGCAAGGAGGTGTACAGAGTAAAAATCGTGTCGAAGTCCCAATGTTCGATTTGGTTTTCAATTTGTCAACTATTTGAAGGAGGATACAAATGAAACGGAATCTTTGGACCGCACTGGCATTGATGATTGTCATTGCCATGGTATTACCTGCCTGTGGAGGCAAAGAAGGTACATCGAAAACAGATGAACCCTACAAATTGGCGTTCGTCTACATCGGTCCCCCCGGTGACCTGGGCTGGACCTACGAGCATGATCGTGCGCGCAAAGTGCTCGAAGAACACTTTGGCGATAAGATCGAGACCACCTATATCGAAAACGTGGAAGAAGGCCCGGATGCCGCGCGCGTGATCCGCCAGTATGCCCAGGAAGACTACGACATGATCTTCGCTACGTCCTTCGGCTATATGGACTACATGTACGAGGTGGCCCAGGAATTCCCGGACGTCAAATTCGAACACTGTTCCGGGTCAAAATCACTCGACAATATGGCGAACTACTTTGGACGGATTTACCAGGCACGTTACCTCTCCGGCATCGTCGCCGGCAAGATGACGACAAACGGCAATATTGGTTACGTCGCGGCGTTCCCCATCCCAGAAGTGATTCGCGGTATCAATGCATTCACACTGGGCGTGCGCTCGGTCAATCCAGACGCGAAAATCACCGTCGTGTGGACCAACACCTGGTATGATCCAGTAAAGGAACGTGAGGCCGCTGTGGCACTGCTGGATGCCGGCGCGGACATCATCGCGCAGCACCAGGACACCACCGAGCCGCAGAAGGCCGCTCAGGAACGCGGCATGCTGAGCATCGGCTACGACTCCGACATGCGCGCGTTCGTCGGCGACTCGGTGCTCACCAGCCCAATGTGGAACTGGAGTGTATACTACATCGAAACCGTGCAGGCGGCGATGAATGGTAAGTGGACGACCCATTCATACTGGGAAGGCCTGAACGAAAACGTCGTGCGGTTGGCGGATTACAGCGCCAAAGTGCCGCAGGATGTCCGCGATAGTGTTGAGGCTGCCAAGAAGGAAATCATCGAGAATGATCAGATTTTCTGTGGCCCCCTCAAGGATCAGGCTGGTAACGAAGTTGTTGCTGCCGGTCAGTGCCTGAGCGACGGGGACAAGTTGGGAATGATGTTCTTCGTCGAGGGTGTTGAGGGGACGATTCCCACCGAATAAAACGGATTACGCAAAACGTGATGCGTGAGTCAATACTACGTATCACGCATCACGTATACTTCTTGCGAGAATGCCGATGAGCGAGCAAACAGATCTCACTCCCATCCTGGAAATGCGCGGAATCACCAAGCACTTTCCCGGCGTTATGGCCAACGACCGCGCCGACCTGGAACTGTATCCGGGCGAAGTTCTGGCGCTGCTCGGCGAAAATGGGGCCGGAAAAAGCACGTTGATGAACGTCCTGGTGGGGCTGTACCGGCCCGATGAGGGCGAGATTTACGTGCGCGGGCAGCGCGTCGAGGTCCACTCCCCGCGTGACGCCGCCGCCCTCGGCATCGGGATGGTGCACCAGAACTTTATGCTCGTACCGACGATGACCGTCGCCGAGAATATCATTCTGGGACTGACCGACCTGCCCTTTGTGCCCCGGATAGACGAGATTTCGCGACGGATTCGTGAAATCTCGCAACGCTACAACCTCGAAGTCGATCCCAACGCCTACATCTGGCAGTTGAGCGTGGGCGAGCAGCAGCGCGTCGAAATCCTCAAGCTGATCTATCGCGGCGCAGAAATCCTTATCCTCGACGAGCCGACTGCCGTCCTGACGCCTCAGGAAGCCCGTGAATTGGACCACATCATCAAAATCATGACCGACGAGGGTAAATCCGCCATCTTCATCACCCACAAGATGGAAGAGGTGATGGCGTTCTCCCAATGGGTGCGGGTGATGCAAAATGGGCGCGTCGTCGCCGTCAAAAAGACGGTGGAGACGAATCCACAAGAATTGGCCCGGTTGATGGTAGGGCGGGAGGTGCTGTTCCGCCTGGAAAAAGACGCCTGCACGCCGGGGGACGTGGTTCTGGAACTGCGCGATGTGAGCGCCGCTAACGACAAGGGACTGCCGGCATTGCGTAGCGTTTCGTTGTCCATCCGTGGCGGAGAGATTCTGGGGATCGCGGGCGTGGCGGGCAACGGGCAGCGCGAACTGGCCGAAGTCGTCACCGGCCTGCGCAAAGTGACCCAGGGCAAGGTCTTCATCAACAGTCAAGAGCGAACCAACAAATCGCCATTTGAAATCATCCAATCCGGCGTCAGCCACATCCCCGCCGACCGCATCGGGATGGGCGTGGTAGGTGACATGGCCGTTGCCGAGAACATTGCCATGAAGGGCTATCGCCAGGAGCCACTGACGAAACACGGGATTCTGCATCCGCGCCGCATTCTGGAACTGGCGCGCCGGATGATCGAGGCGTTCCGCATTGCGACGCCCTCGCCGCAGACGCACATCAAGTTCCTCTCCGGCGGCAACATCCAGAAGGCCATTCTGGCGCGCGAAATCGACGCGTGCGCCGGACTGCTGGTCGCCGTCTACCCTTCGCGTGGATTGGACGTCGGCGCGACCGAGGCCGTACGACGGCGGTTGCTGGAACAGCGCGACGCCGGGCGCGCAGTGCTGCTGATCTCTGAAGACCTAGAGGAACTGCTGACGATTACAGATCGCATTGCCGTGCTCTTCGAAGGGCGCGTGATGGGCATCTTGCCTGCCGATACCGCCGACATCGAAACGTTGGGGCTGATGATGGCCGGAGCACAGAAGATTGAAAGATTGGAGATTGGCGGATTGGCTGATCGCTGACGGCTGATAGCTGAGGGCTTTATGCGCATTGTCTTTGAAAAACGTGAATCTGTTTCGCGGCGGGCGACGGTGTTGGTGCCGGTCGTTTCGTTTGTCGTGTCGCTGATCTTCGGGGCGATCCTGTTGGCCGTTTCGGGCGCCAATCCCTTCGTCACCTACGCGGCGATGGCAAAGGGCGCGTTCGGCTCGTGGTACGGCATCACCGAAACGCTGGTGAAGGCTATCCCCCTGATGCTGACAGGGCTGGCGGTTTCCGTCGCCTTTCGCATGCGCTTTTGGAACATCGGGGCGGAGGGGCAATTGACGCTCGGCGGGGTGGCGGCGGCGGGCGTGGCGCTGTATTGGTCGCAGGGACTACCCGGCTGGACGGTGCTGCCGCTGGCGATCCTCGCCGGGATCGTCGCGGGGGCGCTGTGGGCCGGTATCCCGGCAGTGCTCAAAGCCTATCTCAAAGTGGATGAGACGCTGACGACGTTGATGCTCAACTACGTCGCCATTCTCTATTCCGAGCATTTGTACTACATCGCCTGGCGCGCGCCGGGCTACAATTCCGGCACGGCCAAATTCCCCGAGGCAGCCTGGCTGCCGCAGATTGCCGGACGCGCGAACGTTGGACTTATTTTTGCCATTATACTTGCCATTTTGCTGTGGCTGGTGTTCAAATACACCCGCTGGGGCTTCGAAGTGAAGATCATCGGCGAAAACCAGACGGCAGCGCGCTATCTGGGCATCAACATCGCGCGGAACATTGTGCTGGCGCTGCTGCTCTCCGGCGCGTTGAGTGGTTTGGCGGGTGCGTGCGAGGTGCTCGGCCTTTCGCGCCGCCTGCAACAAGGGCTTTCTGTCGGCTATGGGTACACGGCCATCATCGTCGCGTGGATGGCGCAGCTCAACCCGCTCGTGATCCTGTTTGTGGCGATCCTGATGGCGGGGCTGCTCGTCGGCGGCGACCAGATTCAGATGAAAATGCGCCTCCCGGCTTCGGTGGGACTGGTGCTGCAAGGGATGATCCTCATCCCCATGCTAGCGGGCACGATCTTCACTGAGTATCGCATCCGCATCGTGCGCCTCGAAAAGCCTACACAGACGGAGGTCACGTTATGACCGAGGCTCTCGTCTTGCTGACGCAAATCTTGACGATTACCTTGCGCGCCGGTACGTCGCTCATTTACGCAGCGGTCGGTGAAATCTACACCGAGCGCTCCGGCATCCTCAACCTGGGTCTGGAAGGGATGATGCTGACCGGCGCGGTGACGGCGTTCGCCACGGCCTTTTACACGGGCAGCACGTGGCTCGGCGTGCTCGTCGCCATGGTGATGGGGATGATCATGGCTTCGATCCACGCCTTCCTCACCGTCACCATGCGCGCCAACCAGGTGGTGAGTGGATTGAGCATCACGCTGTTCGGGACGGGCCTGGCGAGCTTCCTGGGTGAACGTCTGGGGCCGGCCTCGAACAACGGCAATCTCGTCGGCATGGTTGGTCCGCGATTCAGTGCCATCGAAATTCCTGTACTGAGTCAGATACCGGTGGTGGGGGCGCTGTTCAAACAGGACATTCTCACGTATCTGTTGTATGCGCTTGTCCCGCTGGCCGTGTATTACCTTTATAAGACGCGCAATGGCCTCAACCTGCGCGCGGTTGGCGAAAGCCCGCAGACGGCGGACGCGATGGGCATCAATGTGACCAAAACGCGCTACTTGTACACGATTCTCGGCGGGATGCTGGCAGGTTTCGGCGGCGCACATCTGTCGCTGGCCTACGCGCCCGGCTGGACGGAGAACATCACCGGGGGACGGGGTTGGATCGCCATTGCCCTCGTCATCTTCGCCATGTGGAATCCCGCGCGCGCCATTTTAGGGGCGATCCTCTTCGGCGGCATCAACGCGGTGCAGTTCCGCCTGCAGGCCGGCGGCACGACCATCCCGGCTGCATACCTGAATATGCTGCCCTATCTGATGACGATCCTGGTGCTGGTCATTATGACGTGGTGGGAGAACCTCAGCCACCGCATCGGCGCGCCGGCGGCGTTGGGGAAGGCGTATATGCGGGAAGAGAAGTAACGAGTTAAGAGTGAAGAGTGAAAATGAGTGAAATTCGAGCGGATTGGAAGGTACAGGGGACGTCACGGATGTGTTTTGTGTGCGGGCGCGAAAATCCGGTGGGATTGCACCTGCACTTTTATGAAGACCCGGAGACGCATCAAGTGATCGTGCCGCTGAATATCCCTGAACAATACCAGGGGTATCCGGGCGTCGTCCATGGCGGGATTCTTGCCACGATTCTCGACGAGACGACGGGACGCGCCATCAACGTTGGGCGGGAGGACGAACAGTTCTGGGTCACGGCCAAGTTTGAAATACGCTATCGTCGCCCCACCCCCACGGAGACGCCGCTGACAGCCGTCGGCTGGGTCGTATCGCTGCGCTCGCGGACGGCGGAAGTCGCCGGAGAAATCCGCCTGCCCGATGGCACCGTGACCGCCGAAGCGACTGCCGTCGTCGTCTGCCCGTCGGGTGAAACACTCAAGGCATGGGATGAGGAACGTAAGTTTTGGGGATAAGCGTTGTGGGTTGAGGGGTATAGGTGATTCGCCCATTCGCTCATTCGCTGATTCTCTATGGAGGTGCGTATGTTGCGGAATGTAAAAGTCTATAAACGGGCTAAAGACATCGAGGATGCCGTCGCGCTGGTGCAATCGAATCCGAACGCCATCTATATCGGCGGCGGTGCGTCGACGGTCGCGCAGGGAGATGCCCAGTTGGAGATGGTCGTCGATTTGCAGGAAGCGGGCCTGAACGTCCTCGAAGGCAACGTTGATGGCGTGCGTATGGGCGCCACCGTCACGCTCCAGGCCATCATCGACCATCCCGACGCGGGCGCAATTGCCGACGGAATTCTGGCGCGGGCGGCGAGCTACACACAATCGCGCAATCTGCGCGAGCAGGGCACGCTCGGCGGCACGTTGATCGTCGCCGGGCCAGCGGACCCGCTCACAACGGCGCTGCTCGTCCTCAACACCGACGTCCTCTACGCCGATCCGGTGGTGCATACCGCGCCGTTCACCAGCTTCGTGGCCTACCGCGACCGGCTCATCAAAACGCGCGTGCTCATCACCGAAGTGCGCGTCAGGCGCCCACCCGCGCGCAGCGCCGCCGCCTTCGAGGTGGTGGGACGCTCGCCGAAGGACAAGCCCATCGTCTGCGCGGCGGCTTACGTCGCCGTGGATGAGGGCCTGCCTGCCGAAGTGCGGGCCACCGTCGGCGGCGTGGATGCGAAACCCGCCCGGCTCTACAAGACCGAGCATCTGCTTAAGGGCCAACTGCTCACCCGCGAGAAGGTCGCGGGCGCGCTGCCGCCGTCCCTGTCCGAACTGAAGTCCGTAGGCGATTTCCGTGGCAGCGCCGAATATCGCCTGGAAATGGCGCAGGTGTTGGTTCAACGCGCGATTTTGGGCGCGTGGGAAAAAGCCCGCCGTCTATAGCGACTGGACATCGGTAATCATGGATTGATAATCGGTAATCCCTGATTACCAGTAACCGATTCCTTATACCTCTCAACAGGAGAACCAATGTCAGAAGATACTGTGGGAACAACAAAACGTGAAACGCTCGGCTGGTCTTACGGCGGGCAGGCCATCATCGAAGGGGTGATGATGCGCGGCAAGTACAACGCCGCGATTGCCGTGCGTCCACCAGAAGGCGAGATTATCGTCAAACAAGAGCCGTTGGGCAATTTCTACCGGGGCTTTTTCAGCAAGGTCCCGTTCCTGCGCGGCATCCCGCTGTTGTGGGATTCACTCGGTCTGGGGATGAAGGCGCTGTTCTTCTCCGCGGAGGTTGTCGGGCAGGCCGAAGACCCGGACTTCAAGATGAGCGGCGGCATGGGCTTTGCCACTGGCGCACTGGGACTGCTCGGCGGCGCGGCGCTCTTCATGGTGCTGCCGTCGTTCCTGGCGGGGCTGCTCGTGCCGAAAGGGGCGCTGCTGTTCAATATCGTCGAGGGCCTCATCCGGCTATGCCTGCTTATCGGCTACATCGCTGCCGTCGGGCGGATGGAGGATATCCGCCGGGTGTTCGCCTATCACGGAGCGGAGCACAAAACCATCAACGCGCACGAGGCGGGCGTCCCCCTCACCGTGGAAAACGTGCGCACGTTTTCCACAGCCCACGCGCGCTGCGGGACGGCGTTCCTGCTCATCGTCGTCTTCATTTCGATCCTTGTGTTTGCACCGTTGGGCCGGCCAACATTCCTGGTGCGCATCGCGTCACGGCTGCTGCTCCTACCGGTCATCGCCGGGATCGCCTACGAAGTGCTGCGCTTCACCGGCAAACACGCCAGCAACCCGATCATCCGCGCCATCATCACTCCCAATCTGGCGTTACAGAAGCTCACCACCCGCGAGCCGGACGACAGTATGCTCGAAGTCGCCATCACCGCGCTGGAAACCGTGCTGGCGGGAGAAGCTGACTTCGGACAGGAAATTCGTGCCTGATGAAAGGTTACAAGCCGGTCATCAGTTTTGGAGAGGATGTCGCCGAGACGTATTGTGATGTCCAACGCGGCGACGAGAGCGCGGCGGTGGCGTTCCTCGCCCAATTAGCAAATGGCGGGCCAGCACTGGAACTTGCCATTGGCGCCGGTCGGATTGCACTGCCGCTTGCCGCGCAGGGCATCCAGATAGACGGTATCGACATAGCGCCTGCCATGCTCGACCAGTTGCGAGCCAAGCCGGGTGGCGATAAAATCTCGGTCACAGTCAGCGATTTTGCCGATGTAGCCGTAACCGGCGTCTACCGCTTGATCTATGTCGTGTGGAATACGTTCTTCAACCTGTTGACCCAGGAAGACCAGGTGCGCTGTTTCCAGAACGTCGCCGCGCATCTCACGGCTGATGGTGTGTTTGTGATCGAGACTTATGTGCCGACCTTCCTTTACCGGCTACACAACGATCAATACGTGGATGCAGAGAGCATCGAAGTCGATAGGGTGCAACTCGATGTCCTGCGGCATGACGCAGCGACGCAAATGATTGAGGAAAGTCACGTATCCCTTTCACAAGCGGGGATTCGTCTGAACCCGGTCGTTCAACGGTATGCATGGCCGTGCGAGCTTGACCTCATGGCGCGGATTGCGGATCTGCGACTGAAGGAGCGATGGGGAGGCTGGAACCGAGAGCCATTCAACAGCAACAACGCCCTCCATGTGTCTGTTTACGGACATTGAGCCAATCAATACCGAGGGTCTGAATCATTTTCACTCACGTCTTTGTCTTTCCTGCCACGGCCCACCCGGCTCCCAATATTCCTCAAAATCTCGTCCTTCGACCAAAGCCTGAACGACCGGCTGCAATAACGCAGCAACGCCCTGAACAGCAACATCCAATGTCGGCGGCGCGGGTTCTTGGGGAAGGCGGCGCACGAAGGCTTGCCATTGCACCTGTTTTTCCGGGTTATCTACAAACGCCGGAGTGAAAGCTACCGGCATCACTTGAAAGGGTGTTTGACGCTGGCGGAAAGTCTTACCTAGCGCCAATGCCAGCACCGGGCCCTCGAAAGCAAAACGCATCGCCAGCGACCAGATATCGTAAACATCTTTCATCCGGCTATTCACCAAGCCCAGATACACGATAGCCTGGAACTTTTCTGCAATTGCGCTTTCTCGACTGTAACCTTGGAGCTTCGGCGGCGAAAAATTATCCAGGATTGTCGGCAAATGTACCAACGTCGGGCCGGGCACCACAATGTCTCCAAATCCCACGTCCACTTGCAGACGAATACGCGCATTGCCCAATGTCGCGGGCAAGTATACGCGCACCCCATGGTATTGCGCGGCTTCAGTGATGGCTACGCCGGTGACAGCCTCGGCATTGAATCGTAGCCCGTCCTCATCCGGCGGTTCTTCTCGACAGACAATCTGCATTGCCTGCACCACGGAAACGACTTGATTATCCGTATGCCCCAACAAGTCCACGTCGCGGGTAGAACGCGCTGAAGCGCCCTGCCAGACGTTGAACATCAAAGCGCCCTTGAGAACGAATTTCGTTGCGTAGGGCGAACGTCCCAGGCGATAGAGAAACCGTTCCAGAGCAAAGTATTGCAGTAGCTCATCAAAGGGACGTCCTTGAGCGCGCGCCTGATTGAGCAGGCGTTGATGAACCGAAGCCGCGATATTGTGGGTCATAGCAATGTCTCCAAGTAGGGACGCATAACGTTATCCACGCGGCAGATTTGCGCGTATCTGAGCAACATATCCACCTGAAAGGCAGGATGGACGCGGTAGGTGCGCAAAGCTTCTAGTGCAATATCCAAACCGAGTTTCCGCCGATACTTAAAGCTGTCGGCCACGCACTTGGCAGGCGCGTAGATGCGTACCGGTATGGCGTCCAGGGTATGGAGTTCAACCCCTTCACTGAGAGCCAGGCCAGAAAAACGAAACACACGCAGGGGTGGGTAAGCCAAAGTTGGATGCGCAACTTGAGGCAGCAAAGCAATATCCACAGCGTGAGGAATCTGTGTGGTCAACCCGTGAAAAGCGAGCGCCGAAACCAGGCAGACGACAGCCTGGGGAATTTTGTGAGCGACTGTCACCAGATCAGGGTAAGCCAGTGGCTGCAGTTCGGTCAAGCGATAGAGTCCCCGGCTCAACGGCTCGACCAGACCAGCATCACGGAGCGCGTAGAGCGTGCGTGGGTGGATACCCAGACGCAGTGCGTCGGATGTGCGCAGGATACCCGTATGTTCACGAAACAACGTGAGCGCAGCTTTCATCGTCGGAGTGATGTCCACTTCTTACCTCTTGTGAATGGATAAAAAAATCAATACTTTTATGTAAGTATAGATGTTTTTATCCAGGCGTCAAGTTCGACACCCCCTGTTCACTGTGCACATTTTGGTACACGTTAAATGGCCCCGGTTGCTGGCCGGAAACCTTCCCCAAGTACCTCGTGAGCTTCGGAGACCACGACAAAGGCATGTGGGTCTATCTCCGCGATGATATTTTTGAGTTGCGTCACCTGCGTGCGGTAGACGACGACGTACAGCGCCGGGCGGGCCGTCTCCGTGTAACCGCCGCGCGCCTCGAGCTGCGTCACGCCACGTCCGAGCTTCTCCAGAATGGCCTGGCGCACAGCGACGTGTCGGTCGGAGATGATCACCGCCGAGCGCGCGTAGCCGACACCCTCTTGCACGAAATCCACCACCCGCCCGGAGACGAAGTTGACGACCAGCGCGTACAACACCGGCACAACGCCCACGACCGCCGCCGCGCCAAACAAAATCGCGCCGTTAATGCCGATCAACACCTGCCCAAACGACATGCTGCGATGGCGCGCCAGCAATTGCGCAGCAATGTCCGTGCCGCCGGTCGTCCCGCGCCCGCGCAGCACCAACCCTATGCCGATGCCGTCCAACAGCCCGCCGAAGAGCGTATAGAGCAATGGATCGCCGCCGACGGGAGACAGATAACGGCTCAGCACATCGATGGACACCGTCATCACCACGACTGCGAAAATAGTGCGGACGAAAAAGCGCAGCCCGCCACCCCACCTGATCCCGGCGAGCAGCAGCGGGATATTGAGCAGCAGCGTCACCAAACCGATGGGCCAGCCCCACAGGTAATACGCCAGCATACCGATGCCGGTCACGCCGGTGGAGACGACTCGATTCGGCTCGAGAAACAGCGGCACATTCGCAGCGAGGATCACCGACCCGATGAAGATAAGAGCATAATCGTAAAGACCGCGTATAAAAGCGCCGAATTTAGGATGTTGTTTCAGTTTTTTCATTGAGACCTCCGGACACAGACACAAAAAGGCGCAACGCACCGTTGTGTGCGTTGCACCTCAAGACTATATTACCGACGGCGCAAGAATGCAGCAGCACCCAGAAGCAGCGCCACGCCCTGCAAAATGAATCCCGCGATCACCGGCCAATTCGACGGCCTATCCTCCACCGTGGGTAATTCCAGATCGGCGAGGGGCGTCCACGTTGGCAAAGGTTCCACGAACTCTGGGGCCAGTGTGAGCATAGGCGTCCCCATCTGTGGGATGGGAAATTCCGTACCCATTTCGGGTGACGGTCGCGGTTCACCTTCCATTTCGGGGAGCGGCGTTTCGGGAGACGGCAACGCTTCGCCGGTCAACTCCGGTAACAGTGTGGGTGTGGGGGGCGCTTCGCCGGGCGCAACAAGGCGGATGGTGGCTTCAGCGATGGCGGTACGGTTCGCACCGTCGCGGAATTGTACGTAGACGGAATACTCACCGGGTTCCATCCCTGCCAACGCCCAGGGCAACAGTGGTTCCCAGGGCTGCCAGGGCTCACCGTCGAAGTCGGGCGTGTGGCTCAACTGCACCTCGATAGCCCTGCCGATCCACGTGCCCTCACCTATCGGTTCGGCCTCCTCGTTCGTCAGGCGGACAGCCACCACCGGAGAATCCGTCGCCTCGGCGCCATCATTGATAAAGATAGGTAGCACGCCGGGCCGTGCGCCAAATGTGATTACGAAGTAGCGCACCCCCTGTCCATCTTCGGCATACCCCACGCCGATTTCCCGATAGCGCGCATCGCTAAAAATCATCCACTCATCGGCGCGATTGCGGAACCAGTTGAGCGCGTCGGCCGGCCCGCCCAACCCCAACCACACCACCTCATTGACCATCAGACCGTCGTTCCATGCACGGTAGCCAGCTTCGCGGATACGCTGCCGGTAGTCGGAGCCGTCCGCGCCCTCGTGTGATGCGATGCCACGTTTGGCGATGTCGTCCGCGTGACGCTGGGCAGCCTGGGTGAGCAACGTTGACAGCCCCAACGGGGTTGCCCCCTCGTTGAGCCGTGCGTGATTGATCGCTTGATATAGATCGACAATAGGGCTGCTCTGCTGCGCTGCCGGATGCCGCCATCCGCCCAGGAACACCAGGGCCATCAGCACAGCCAAGGCATATCGCAGCCCGCGCGGTTTTACATAGCGACACATAGTTAGCCGGTCGCTCACGGTTTGACTCCCGTATTGCAAGCGGTAACGGCGGTGTCGATGTAAGCGCCGGGCATCGTCACTCCCGGCCCAATCGAAAGCAGCCCGCGCAGCAGTGAGGCGCGACACGCCATGTTATCCGTGAAGCGCGGCCAAGCCACCCAGCTCTGCTGATCCGCCGCGGCTAACGTCATCTCCAACAAATGCACTTTAACCGGGATAAGTCCCTCGGTTGTCAGCCGGCTTTGAACGAGTGAACGGCGCACCGGCAGGTACTCGGTATTGGTGCTCCATATGGCCTGCGCCTCCGTGGAGAAGAACCACCCCAGCACGTTAAGTGACGCCTCGCGCCGCCCGCCTTCAGGCGCGACGATCACCATGCCTGGCCCATACCACAGCGTTGGTCCCGGTCCAGCCGGCCCAGGCAGCGCGCTCACGCCGAGTTTGAAGTTACGCCCGGCGATCACGGTCTGGTCGATTTCATTGAGCCGCAGGCTGGATTCCACCAGCATCGCCATCGAACTGTGGCTCAACCGCTCGATGCCATCGCTCATATCGTTGTAGACGATGCCGCACACGCCGCTAAGGATTTCGTTCAGCACGAGTGCAGTCTGCTGGCCGGCGTTGTCAGCGAAATTGTAATAGCCATCTGCACCGACGATTTCCGCTCCGCCGGAGGTCAGCAACGAGAGCAAGCTGCTGGCATTGGCAGGCAATCCCAAACCTATCTGCCCGCCAGGTGGGTTCGTCGCCGCACAGGCCGTCCGGCGGAAATCCTCCCAGGTCACCGTCTCAGGCACATAGGCCAGATCGCTCAACCAGTCCACGTTGTAATACAACATATAGGTCGCCAGACCCAGGGGCAGCGCCAGCATTGTATCGTTAACTGAATAGAGTGCCTCAGCCATTGGGAGCAGGTCGGCGCGATCGCGGCGCACGGCTGGCGAAAGGTCGGGCGTGGCACTGATCAATCCGGCGGTGATGTAAGACTGCAAGTCTTTGGGCCACAGAATCACTAGGTCAGGGCGATGCTCTGCGGTAGCGCCTGCAATTTTGGCGATGATATCCTGTTGATATTCGGTCAGCAGGACAATGTTCAACGAATTTTGCGCGTTGAACTGATCGGTCAGCGCCTGCAACGCCTGCGATTCCGCACCGGTAAAAGCGTGCCAGAGAACGATAATGTGTTGCTCCTCCGGCATGGATTGCGCCTCTCCCGCACAACCCGCCAACAGGAGGAGAATGAGCACGAGAAACACACACGTTATCCGCGTTATGTAATTCATAGATACTTATGCCTCAACAATCGGTGAACGGCGGAAGGCCTGACGCAGCAGCGCCAATTCCTCCACGTCCATAAAACGTAATGCGACAAGATAGACTGTGCCACCAGCCAAACCAGCTACCAGCACTCGGATTAGATAACCCAGCGCTCCCGGAGGAACGACACCTTTAAGCGCCGACAACGTCAGCATCACCGGCGCTATCATAATAGCCGAAGCTCCCAGCGCCGCCAACGTCGTCCGCTTGATGCGATAAGGACGCAGGCTGCCCACCTTGCGCGAGAAGAGGTAGAGCATCAACAGCGCGTGGGCCATAAGTTTGACCGAGTTCGCTAGAATGAGTGCCCACAGTTGGGGCGGGCCAAACAGCGTCGGGGTGATAGCCAACGCGACGTAGAGTGCCACCGTCCCTACACCGACAAGTGCAGGCGTCCATGTGTCCTTGCGAGCATAGAAGGCGAAAACCAGTGGTTGATCGAGCGCCGCGAAAACCAGTCCCAGGATCGAAAAACGTAGCGCCTCGACCGTGGCGAGTGTATCGGCGGGCATGAACTCGCCACGCTGGAAGATGAGAGCCACAAGCGGTTCGCCCATCACGAACAGGGCAACCGCCGCCGGAATCACGAGAATCTGCACTAGGCGCAGCCCTTGTGCCAACGTAGCACGGAAGGCATCTTCATTAGCGTTGGTGGCGTGCCGTGCCAGCGTCGGCAGAATCGCAATTGAGATTGCCGTGACAACCAATCCGAGCGGAAGTTGGATCAACGTGGCGGCGTACTTCATCCACGCGATACCGCTGGGGCCGGTCTGCGAGGCGATATTGAAACTTAACGCCACGGCAGCTTGATCGACCAGCAGGCCCAATCCAATGGGAAGATAAAGCTGTCCCATTTTGACCAGCGCTGGGTGCAGAGGAAAGGACAGACGTAGCCGCAATCGCGCGCCGCGCAGGCCAGGCCATTGGAAGAGCACCTGCGCGATGCTGGCGCAGAGCCATCCCACCGCCAACGCGCGCGCGCCCAACGTCCTATGTCCGGCAAAAATGACTACAACGACTGTGGCGTTGAACACGGCGGCGGTAAAGGCTGGCAGTGTGAAACGTTGCAGTGCATACAACACGCTGGAAAACAACCCGGCCATGTTGAGAAAGAAGACGGCCGGCGCTGTGATACGGATCATAGCCGTCGCAAGATCGAGGTATAGAGGATCAAGGCCCTCGCCCAACACGCGGGCAATCCACGGGGCGGCGATCTCCACCAAAAGCACTAGCACGCCGAGCGTCAGTGTGATGAAGGAGAAAACGAAGTTGAGCACCCGCCAGAGTTCAACGCGGTCCTCGTCGTGCGCGTAATCGGAGAAGACCGGCACGAGCGCCGAGTTGAGCAGTCCGCCGACGAACTGGTCGTAGAACATCGTCGGGACTTGTGCGGCAACGTCAAAGGCGCTGACGGCCCCGCCAGCGCCAAAGAAATACGATTTCGCCATATCCCGAACCAGTCCCAAAGCGCGGCTGATGATGTTCCCGATAAAAATCAACACCGCCGCGCGCGTGACCTTTTGGGACTCTCCGGTAAGTTCCCCACTTTTATGTGTCACAGCAGCCTTCGATGCACAATAACAGTATGGTGTTCTGACTTCTGCGCCCTTCAATGTCCGGCAGACGTTTCCGGCCTGGTTTGTACGCTGCGTTATTCTACCATTAAGACGGGTCTTTGCAACAGTTTGATGTCCGTTGACGAAACTGGTAAACACCTTATACTTGTACCTGTGACACTCACGTCGTCGCGTGCAACTATCCAAGGAAGCATTTCAAGACCATGCCAGAATTCAGCATCGACCGTTGGGTTACTTTTGTGCAGATCATCCTTGGCATCTCGATATTTGCCACGCTATGGTCGTATCTGTCCGTTCCGTGGGGAGCGCCCTGGGTGCCTTCTTCAACCAGCACAATTCGGAAGATGCTGTCTATGGCCGCACTGCAACCGGGCCAGGTTCTCGTCGATTTAGGCGCAGGAGATGGACGCATCGTCAGGATCGCCGCGAGGGAGTTCAAAGCGCAGGCCGCAGGCATCGAGATCGATCCGATTCGCTGTGCGATTGCGAACGTATTGATTTTTCTGACCGGGTTGCACGGCAAAGCGCGTGTTATCCATAGCAATATGATCGCATACGATTGTCGCAACGCCGATGTGGTGACCGTCTATCTATTACAACGCACCAATCAGAGACTCAAGAACCAGTTGAGTCAACAACTCAAGCCAGGCGCGAAAATCGTGTCGTACACATTTTCGATGGAAGGCTGGTCTCCTATCGCCATTGATGATCGTAAAGGCATTTTCGTGTACGAGATAGGGAATACTGGCAAGGGCGTCCGGACGACATTCGTGTAGGATTCGTTTATTCGTTTTCAATACGTTGCCGGCTGCTCCCACGTTTGCTTAATGACCAGTTTTATGTGATAATCACCTCCAATAGCGTAGATGAAAGGGCTACCCCTACCGGTTGCCCTTTTTCATTGTAAAGGACAGGATTAAGGATGAACGATAAAGTTGAACGGGTGAAAGCAATTTTACAGGATATGGAAAGCGTGCTCGTCGCCTACTCCGGCGGCGTCGACAGCACACTGCTGCTCAAAATCGCCTATGATGTGCTTGGCGAGCGTGCCCTGGCGGTGACAACAGTCTCACCAACGCTGCCGGATTACGAATTGGCCGAAGCCAAAGCTATCGCGCAGCAAATCGGCGCGCGATACGTCGTCTTCGATAAGCACGAGATGGAAGACGAACGCTTCCTGGCGAACACGCCTGACCGCTGTTACTTCTGCAAAGCCTCGGTGTGCCAGCAGTTGATCGAGTACGCGCAGCACGAAGGCTACCGCTACGTGATCGACGGCTCCAACGCTGACGACACCGGCGACTACCGCCCTGGCGCGCGCGCGACTCGCGAGTACGGGATGCGCAGCCCGCTGCAAGAGGCCGGCTTCACAAAGGCCGACATCCGCGCGCTGGCCCGCGAACTGGGCTTGCCCAACTGGGACAAGCCCTCCTCGGCGTGTCTGGCGTCGCGCATTCCCTACGGCGATCCCATCACGGCGGAAAAGCTCACGCAGATTGGCCGGGCCGAAGGCGTGCTGCGCGACCTGGGCCTGCGCCAGTATCGCGTGCGCCATCACGTGGACGTGGCGCGCATCGAAGTGGCGCAAGCCGACTTTGACGCGGTTCTGACCCACCGGGAACACATCGTCGCGGCGCTCAAAGCGCTCGGCTACGCCTACGTCGCGTTGGATCTGGCAGGATTCCGTTCCGGGAGCATGAACGAGGTCATAGGTAAAAATGGATGAATGCAAAGTGCGCGAGCTGCTGGCGGATGTGCAATCCGGGCATGTGGACGTAGAACAAGCACTGGAACGCCTGCGCACGCTGCCCTACGATGACCTGGGCAACTTCGCGCGGCTGGACGTACATCGCGGGCTGCGCCAGGGTCTGCCGGAAACGGTCTACTGCGAGACCAAGACACCCGAACAGTCGGCGGCGATTCTGGCGCGGCTGTGGCAGCATCACGACCGTGTGTTGGGGACGCGCGTGCCGCCGGAGATGGCGGCTTTCATCCAGGCGCGCCTGCCCGAAGCGCACTACGACGCGACTTCGCGCCTGATCACGCTGGAGCGGACGCCGCGCGCCCCTCTGCCAGACGATGCGCCCTACGCGATGGTCGTCTGCGGCGGAACGTCGGATCTGCCGGTCTCCGAGGAAGCCGCGCAGACGTTGGAATTCCTCGGCCACCGCGTCGAGCGCGCTTACGACGTGGGCGTCGCAGGGCTGCACCGTCTGTTGGGGGAACTGGATCGGCTACAAGCAGCAGATACGGTCATCGCCGTGGCGGGGATGGAGGGGGCGCTGGCGAGCGTCGTCGCCGGATTGGTGTCTTGCCCGGTCGTCGCCGTGCCGACCAGCGTGGGGTACGGAGCCAGCTTCCACGGCCTCGCGCCGCTGCTGACGATGCTCAACTCGTGCGCGTCGGGTGTTGCCGTCGTCAATATCGACAATGGCTACGGCGCGGCGGTCTTCGCGCACTTTGTCCTGCGGCGCATGTGAAGATATCAACGGATTGAACGGATTTTAACGGATTCTGATTTATAGATCGAAAACGCTTGCGCCGGATCACAATCCGGCCTGCGGGGACGGCGGATTGTGATCCGGCTTAAGCGCAAAAGTAAGGTCGTTTTCGGGGGAGTTACAGCCATGAAAATCGCATACTTTGACTGCATCGCCGGAGCGAGCGGGGATATGATTTTGGGCGCGTTGGTGGATGCGGGACTACCGCTGGAGACCCTGCGCGAACGGCTGGATGCGCTGCATCTGCCGGATTTCGAACTGCGCGCGCGGCGTGTGGCGAAAAATGCTTTTGCTGCGACGAAAGTAGATGTGATCGTCGCCGATGACGTGCCCGAGCGCCGTCTGGTGGACATCGAAGCCATTGTGATGGATAGCGATCTCGCGCCCGCAATCAAAGAGCGCGCCGTCGCCATCTTCCGCCGGATGGGCGAGGCCGAGGCGAACATCCACGGGACGACGCTCGATGAGGTTCATCTACACGAGTTGGGTGGCGTGGATACCATCGTGGATGTCGTCGGCGCGCTGGTGGGATTGGATGAACTCGGCATCGAGCACATCGTCGTGTCGCCCATCCCGCTTGGACGCGGCTTCATCCGTGGGGCGCACGGCCAGATTCCGCTACCCGCGCCCGCGACCGTCGCGCTGCTCAAAGGCGCGCCCATCGCCGGTTCTCCGCTGGAGATGGAGACCGTCACACCGACCGGGGCCGCGCTGCTCACGTCGCTGGCGTCGTCGTTCGGCCCCATCCCGCCGATGACGTTGCAGGCGCTCGGCTACGGTGCCGGCTTGCGCGACCTGCCGATCCCCAACGTGATCCGCGTGCTCATCGGCGAATCCACACCCGCCCTGAAGCCTCAAGCGCCGCATCACCATCCACATCCACACAAACACGACCATGAACACCCTCACGATCATGAGCATGACCACGAGCATCCACATCACCACGATCATGAACACGACCGCGAGCACTCCACCGCTCCCCAATCACCGTCTACCGTCTACCGTCTACCATCTACCGTCCACCTCTCCGTGCTCGAAACCAACATCGACGATCTCAACCCGGAGATTTACGAGTACGTGATGGGAAAACTGTTCAAGGCCGGCGCGTTGGACGTCTACCTCGCGCCCATCCAGATGAAGAAGAACCGCCCCGCCACACTGCTGAGCGTCCTCTGCCGCCCCGACGACGTGCCCACGATGACGGCCATCCTCTTTACGGAGACCACCACGTTGGGCATCCGCGAGCAGACCGTGACGCGCCACGCCCTGCCGCGCGTCACCGAACATGTGGATACACCCTACGGCCCGGTTCACGTCAAGGTGGCGGAACTGCCCGACGGTACAACCAAGCGCGCACCCGAATATGAGGATTGCCGTCGTCTGGCGGAGGAACACGGCGTGCCGTTGCGTGAGGTGTATCGGGCGGCGAGTGAGAAGTGATGATTCTAAAACCAAAGCAGATTCGTTGGCAATCAATTCCTTCCTGGTTGATTGTTGTGCTTTGCACCATCGCGGGGATTCTTTTTGCTTTCTTCCCTTCTTGGCATACCATTATTCCTGCACAGCCGGTGCTAACACAATTGGCTCCTCTTCCGGCCGACGCAGTAGCAATTCACAGTATTGACATAAGAAGGTCTTTTCGCGCAGCGCCACGCATTCAGGCTGCTGATGGTCAAACATATGGCTGGACCTCAGGAAAAGAGTGGGCACCCAAACCTTCGCCGTCGGCAGAAACCACTAGCGATCCCTGCCCCCCCGCTCCACAAGGAAACAACACATTGATGGATTGCCAGGACGTTGCTCCAGAGATAGTAGACTACATCTGGGAACCTGATTCTTCACCATTGGCAGCAGTCTCCGGCAATCCCTGCACCCCAAAAAATATCGCTTTGATAGAGACCTCAGCCGCTTCGGTCATAGATTGCCAGGTCGTTAAAACAACGGGCGAATGGTGTCCGGGAACGCTGGTGTCAATCGCCGTCACTGAAAGAGGGGATGTGTGGGAATTGACTGAAGACCAGACTTGCTTGTTCTTTTTCGAAGTCAATGCTCTATTGTTTGGGCTTGCAGGATTGTTGCTTGGAGTTGTCCTTGTTGGTCTCAGGAAAATCGTCGTAGCACTGTTGAAAATGTAAAAACTGAACTTGACTTTAGAGCCGTGTAATATCAGCCCTCAAGTCCCTAGCCCCACCAGCGCCTCCTCCACAGTAAGCCAATCGCTCTCCGGGAATAGGTGCGCGATCTGCGGCGTGAATGTAGGCGACGCGCGCAGCACTTCGGTGGGATTCCCATAGGCGACGATTTTCCCCTCCTCCATCACCATAACACGGTCGGCGGCCTCCGCGACCAGCTCCACATCGTGGGTGACGAGCAGAATCGCCAACCCCTCCGCACGCCACGCCCGCAAAAGATCGAGCAACTGCGCTTTGGCGCGATAGTCCAGCCCGCGCGTGGGTTCGTCGAGCAGAAGTACGCCCGGCTGCGTGACCATGATCGCCCCCAACGCGACGCGCTGCCGTTCCCCCACGCTCAAATCGCGGGGATACTGCTGCGCCTTATCCGCCAGCCCCAGGCGTTCGAGTAACGTCTCCGGCGCGATAGGCGCATCTTCTGGCGCGATGCCGTGATTGCGCAGCGTGATGTGCAATTCGTCCAAGACCGTGTCGGCGAAGAGCAGCGCGTTGGGGTCCTGCGGCAGGTATCCGACCCGCCGGCATACGTCGGCGACGTCCGTTTTGGCGATGCTACGCCCTTCCACCCACACATCCCCACGGCGCGGGCGCAAAAGCCCAACCAGGGACTTGAGCAGCGTCGTCTTCCCCGCGCCGTTGCGCCCCAACAGCGCGACGATTTCGCCCGGATGCAGCGCCATATCCACCCCACGCAATGCCGTCGTCGAACCGTAAGTCACTTCCAGCCCGCGCGCTTCGAGAATAGGAGTTTTCTCAACGGATTGAACGGATTTTAACGGAAAGGAGAATTTCGTTTGATCCATTGAGGGATATGTAGCAAAACACCGGCCCTCCTCCAACGTGAGCGGTAGCGGCGACCAGGCGAGCGCCTGCGCCAGGGCCTGCAAGGGCGGCAACAGGGGGACGTGCGGCAAAACGTCGCGGGGCGGACCGGCGATCACGGGCGCGCCGTCATCGGGCAGGTAGATCACTTGATCCACGAAGGGCAGGATGCGCTCCAGGCGGTGTTCCACCAGCACGATTGTCAGCCCCAGGGTCTCGTTCAGCCGAACGAGCGCATCCAACAGTTCCGCCGCCGACTGCGGATCGAGCTGCGACGTCGGCTCGTCGAGCGCCAGAACGCGCGGTCGCAGCGCCAACGCAGAGGCGATGGCGACGCGCTGTTTTTCGCCGCCGGAGAGCGTCTCCAGTTTACGCTGGCGCAGCGGCGTCAAATGGAGTTGTTCGAGCGCCTCGGCAACGCGCGTGTGCATTTCCTCCGGCGGGATGGCGGCATTTTCCAGGGCGAAAGCGATTTCATCCTCCACACGATCCATTACAAACTGCGCTTCGGGGTCCTGGAAGACAAAGCCGACCGTGCGGCTCATCCCCCGCGGCGCAAGGGCGACCGGATCGAGGTCGTCCACGGACACGCGCCCGGTCAACATCCCACCGCTGAAGTGCGGGACCAGCCCATTGAGACACCGCAGCAGCGTGGACTTGCCCGCGCCGGACGTCCCCATCACCAGGGCGAACGCGCCTGCAGGGATGGACAGGCTCACGTCGCGCAGTGCAGGGCGCGCCGCGTCCGGGTAAGTGTACGTCACATGCTCAAAACAGATCATTGCACCCTTTGAAAAACCGCCAACTCATTCCACAACCAGCGCCGGGAGCAGGAAGGCGAGGAGTGCTATCCCGGTCAGCGCATCGAAGGCGGGCCACGTGAGAAGGGGATAGGGATTGTAAGCTCGCGTCGTCCCGCCCCAGAACAGAAATCCCGCAAAAGCGACGAGCGCGCCGCCGGTGACGAGCCATTCCCGGTAGCCCCACGGCGCGCGCCGGTATGTCGTGTGCGGGACGCTGCGCCCGGTCAGCCAGAGCGCGCCGACAATCGCGGCGCTGCCGCCGATGATGAGCGCCAGTCCCCAGGACACTTGTTGCCACGCCGTGAGCAATCCACCGCTCAGGACACCAAGCAACCCCACGATGGAGACAACCTGAGCGCGCCCCGTATGCGCCGTAGCCGTCTCACTGGCGAAACCGCGCGACGCCATGGCCTCGGCCAGTTGTAGCGCCCGTTCCAGCCCACCGGTGAGCAGCGGCATAAACAGCGGCAGCCAGTCACGCAAGCGCCGCATCCGGTGCCCGCGGATGGCCTGCGCCTCGCGGATCTGCTGCATCTGTCGCAGCGTCGTCGGGGCGAAGGTCACGGCGATGGAAGCCACGACGGCGATCGGGTAGAAGGCGCGAGGGATGAAGCGAATCAGGTCGCGGATGGGCACGGCGAGGTTCAGCACGGCGAACGCGGCAAAGAACGCCGTCAGCAACAAGCCATTGAGCGCGCCGTAGACCAGCGCCTCGGCGGTGATCGGCCCGCCGATCAAAGGCCACGTTGAAGGGATGGTGAGCAGGACGGTTTCGCCGACGCGAGAGAGCAACGCATTGATGAACGCCGCGAGCGGGATCACATAAAGCGCGAAGCGTCCCGGCGCGAGAGGGAGCGTCGCAGACGACGGCGCATACGTTTCTCCCGGACGTCGGACGGTGTGTATCGTGGTCATCAGCACGGCTGTGATCAATGTGAGGTACAGTGGATTGCGCGTCAATGAGACGACGATCAGCGCGGCAGCAAGCCAGATCAACCAGGCAGCGGCGTGGAGCATCTTACGCCTCCTGCAGCCGGTAGGTGTAACTGAAGCGTTTGTGGAACCGCCGCAGCACGCGCAGCGTCGGCGCGCCGAACGCCAGCGCCAGCGCGACATTGCCGAGTCCGCGCGCCAGGTCCCATACCAGGGACGTCGTCACGTAAAAGGCGCCATATAGACGGATCGTCTCCCGCAGCGTCGCAGGCATCGGCGCGCCCGGCCCGACGATGAAAGTCCAAGAGGAGAGGTTCAGCAGCGCGCCGTACAACAACCCCCAACCCAGGCCAAACAGCGCCAGCAGCGCGACCTCCGGCCGGCGTCCTTCGATGTGCAGGCAGCGAGTCAACGGGCGCAGCAGCGGCGACGACAGTCCCACCCATCCGGCGACGAGCATCTGGTAGGGCAGCCACGGCCCCACGCCGCCGGTGATCAACGCCGAAACGAGCAAGGTCAGCGCGCCGAGCAAAAAGCCAAAGCGCCCGCCGTACACGTAGCCGGTCACGATAATGAGGAAAAAGATCGGGCTGAAGCCGCCCGGCCCGGGGATGGCGACCTCGGCGAAGCGCAGCGCGGCGTTCATCGCCGTGAGGATACCCAGCAGCGCGACAAGCTTGGCGTTCACCGCGTCGCCCTGCACTTCGAACAGCAGCGCGACGAAACTCAGTCCCACCACGAGGGCAAGCAGCAGGGGCGCGTTCGCCGTCTGGCCTGCGGTCACAACGGGGAACAGGAAAGCCAGCAGCCCGATGGCAGTGGTCAGCGCGTAGATCAAAGAGCGCAAGAGACGACGCATGACATCACCGCTTGCGTTTGAGCAGTGCAAGACCAACGATGGAGATCAGGATAATGACAAAAGGAATGTATTGGAGATACGGACTTGGCGCACGATGAGAAGCCGTCCCGGGAGAGGCCGCGATTGGAAAGGAGATGACATAAGTAGGATCAGGGGACGAGGAGATAGCAAGTTCAGTGGGTGTCGGGGTGTCCGCCGCCGGTATAGGCGTGGAAGTAGCTGTGGGAGTCGGCGAAAGAGTCAACATAGGAGAGGGTGTTGATGTAACAGTAGGGGGCACCGCGGTAGCCCTAGACAATAGTGGTGACGATGTAGGTGTTGGAGATGGCGGCAAGATCGTTGGCGGCAAGGTTGGCGTGGGGACGGGCGTTTCAGACGGCAATGGTGTGGCAGTTGACGGTACCTCTAACACGCCCAATGTGAGACTGTAGCTTTGTTCTGCGTAGTCATTGACGACACGAAGCGTCATATTGAGACTTGCGGGGGGACATATTTCCCGGCTGCCGCTAAGAGCAACCGATTCGCCATCAAGGAAAGCCTCTCGCGCATTGACCGTATCCCAACGCACATAGGTGCAATTTCCAGCTTCGACCGGGTTTTCATCAAGCCGAAACCATGCTTCGGGCACAGGGGGCGTGGTAGCAGTGGGCGTCGCGGGGATGGGTGTAGCTGTGGGAGGGACAGGGGTAAACGTTGGGGTAGGCGGTGCCGGAGTATCAGTGGGTAACAGTGGGGGACAAATCTCATTGTAGGCCATAACTGGCGGTGGATCGCCATTTCCCCAGCTCCATCCCTCCACATCTCCATCCTGTACTGTGGTGAGGCTTGAACCTAAGGAAGAGTAGCCCCAGTTCGTGCCGTCAAATCGCCAGTACGACCAGTAGAGCGGCGCTTGACACAGTAGACAACTCTCCTCCGGACAGCCGGTGTTCTCGATAGCACAGATGGCCGCGCCGATGCCGCTGTCGAACGAGGCCACAAACGACAACCCGGAGCGCGCCAGCACTTCGTAGCCGCTGATCTCCGGTTCGTCGAAGGCAACACAGCGGGTCAGAGTCGTGTCGCCGAAATGCGCAACCAGGGCAACGCGGTTTTGCCCCTGCGCGCGGGCAACCGGTGCATTTACGGCTGCTATCAACAAGCATGCCAACAGCAAAAATCTAAATGTCTGTTTCATCATCATTCTTTAAGTTGGTAGACGGTAGACAGAATTTCTCCCTGTCTACCGTCTACTGTCTACTTACCTAATCACGCGCCACAAAGGGCAGGAAAACGGCTTCACACGGCGCTAATACTGCTGTGCGAATCGGGAAAGGCCGGTAAAGCAGCGCCGTCGTGGCCTGCTGGGTCGCCTTCTGATTGGCGCCCCCTCCCTTTTGCCACTCGAAGCTGCCGTCAGGCAACTGCATGCCGAGCAGGAAGGCGATGGGGTTGGTCCCGCTGATGATCATCGTGCCGGTCATCCCGCCGGCGGACCACTCGCTGGAAAGCGGGTTTTCGCCAACGGCCAACAACGCCTGGACGACGTAAGCGGTGGAGTTGGTGTCGCTGTCGGTGCCCCAAGGAGACACAGGATCGTATGGAAAGCCACCGTCGTTGTTCTGCGCTTGCTTAAGATAGGTCAGTCCGCTGATGACGGCGGTGGAGGTTGGCGATTCTCCTGTCGCGATGAGGGCTTGCAGCGCGAGGGCTGTCGCGTTGGTATCCGCGCCCCATCCCGCGCCCCATTCCCATCCCCCATTGGATTGCTGCAGATCCAGCAGATAGGCGGTAGCTGACGCCGGGACAGTCTGGCTCAAGGCCGTCGTCCCCAACATTGCCAGCGCGTGCGGGGCAGCATCGGCGTCGAAAGCGCCCGTGGTCGCGCTGTAGTAGTCCAGCGGTTGGAGTGCGCTGTAGAGCCAGCAGATGTCCTGCGCGGTGAGAGCGAGCGCGAGTTTGCCCGCTCCGGCGGCCGTCGCCGCCAGTTGACGGCTCTGGCCCAATATCGCCGAGCGCACCGACGCCCCGCCGGCCTGCCGCCAGTCCGCGCCATCCATGCGGTTTGCGCCAAGGGCCATCAGCACTTCGGCGGTGTTGCCAGAGGCGCCAAAACTGCCGTCGGCCTGCTGCTGCGTTTCCAACCACGTGAGCGCCTGCCACGCCACAGTGAGCGGCGGAGCCGGCGGCGGGTCCACAGCCATCCAACCCGGATCGCTCCACGAAAAGCCCTCGACGTGCCCATCCTCGCTGATCATCGCGTCGGCAATCCCTACCCAACGCGCGTCCCAAAGCTCGGTAGCCGCGTTCCAGACCGAGGTGGCCCAGTAACGGTCGCCGTTGTCGCAGGCGGGGCTGCTGTCGCCGACGTCTTCGATACTGCACAGGAACAGGCCAAAACCGGAGTCGTCCGTCGTGAACGCTAAACCGCTCAGTTCCAGCGCGTGGTAGGCCGAAATAGGCTCGGTGAAGGTGATGGGGCGCACGATGGTATCGTGAGTCCCAAAGCGCACAACCACGTAGGCTGTGCTGATCGCCTGTTGTGCGCTGAGCGACGTGGCGGCATTATCTTCCGTTGAATCGAACACCATCTGCGCCGCTGTGGTGGTGACCGGCGCTTGTAAAGCTATCATCAAACCCGCGCTCAGCAGTAAGCCTAGCGCAATACTTAACATCACAAAACGTGATCTCATCGAGTGTCTCCTTGCATAGAATAGTCAGATAGTCATTAGTCGAATCGTCCTGTTGTCACCGGCCACTTCTCCCTACGTGCAGGTGAAGGGCAGACAAACAAAAAACCCTTCCCCTTACGTCGGCAGGGGAAGGGCTTGCCAATTCACAGCACCCTTCATACGCCACCCCCTTTCCGCGAAGGTTTTGCGCTCATTTGGGTAGGGGCGGGTAATCTGGCTTCAACGGAGATTGGATTTCCATTGTTACAGTTGCGGGACAGCGCCGGACTCCGCGTGAGACACGCGCCACCGGCTTCCCCCTTATGCCTCAGACATCCGGGTCTGTAGGCGCCTCTACCATGATCGTACAGCGCATTATAGTCAGCGTAGAAGGGATGTCAAGGCAACCAGGACCTTATCATTCTCGGAAATCAAGAGACATTTGCGCGTCATTTTGGGAAGGCAACCTAGCCAGGCAATGGTAGACATTCACAGTCCGCTTACAGGTGCGCATCAGCGCCGGACTCCACGTGAACCACGTGCCACCGGCTTCGCTCTTGGCCCGTCCCACCCGGGGGTACAGGCACCCAGCCTGGACTTATTCAACGAACGATATCGTACCGAGTTTGATAAGGGCATCAAGCCTGTTTAGGCGAGCACACTCTGAGTTACTCCTCAGACATACCCATACGTTCAGCCATCGTACGCAGTTGAATGAAGCTGGTCGGCTTGAGCAGGATGAGATCGGCTTCCTGGTCGAGCATTTCCGCCATACCCGCGTCGGCGGTGGTGACCAAGACGCGCGTTTTCTCGAGCCGTGGATCGGCGCGGATCTGGTTCAGGAGCTGATTACCGTCAACATGCGGGAGGTTGAGGTCCAAGACGACCACATCAGGGCAGACTTCGGTGAGGCGCTGCTGGGCGATGGCCCCATCGTAGATGATTTCGGTTTGAAAGCCACCCGCTTTTAGCGCTTCAGAGTAAATCGTCGCCAAATCTTCCTCATCTTCGATAATCAAAGCAAATTTCTCGTTCATGCATTGCCTCCTGACCTTTGCCGGTTAGCATTGTTTTTCGGTGGGACAATCGGAATCTTGACCGTGAACGTACTGCCAAATCCAACCTCACTGATGACACTCACGCTACCCCCCATAAGGGTAGTCAATTGTTGAACAATGGAAAGTCCCAATCCAAACCCGGTATGTTCCCGCGTCGCTGAGCTATCAGCCTGCCGGAAAGGCTCGAAGATGGAGGTCTGGATTTCCTGCGCGATGCCTGGCCCTGTGTCAGCAACGTCGATGGCCCAGTATTCTTCATCAAGGCGATAAAAGTGAACGCTGATACCGCCTCTTTGGGTAAATTTCAACGCGTTGTTGATCAGGTTGATGAGAATCTGGTACAGCCGCTTGCGGTCGCCCTCTAGCGTGGCAGGGACCGTAGGAGAAATGTGAACCTTGAGATATAGTTTCTTCGATTCCACCAACACGCGCATCGTGGATTCCATATCGTCGACCAGATCTTTTAGCGTAAAAGGTCCGAGGGTCAAGGAAAGCTGCCCCGCTTCCATCCGCGCCTGATCCAATAAGTCATTCACGAGGGTCAACAGCCGTTCGTCGTTGGCCAAAACGCGTTGCAGTGCGCCGCGCTGCTTTTGGGAAAGCGGGCCATAGACCTCCGCCTGGAGCATCTCAGTAAATCCCTGGATGGCGCTGAGCGGCGTGCGTAGTTCGTGCGAGACGACGGAGAGGAAGCGCGACTTGAGCCGGTCGAGTTCCTGGAGTTTTTCGTAGGCGAGGGTGAGTTGCTCGTTAGCCTGCTGCAATTCGAAGGTGCGCTCACGCACGCGGTCTTCCAGGCCGATGTTGAGGATACGCAGGTCGAGGAGGGCGTTTTCCAGGCTACGGGCGGAAAGCCAGGCAACAAGGGCAAAGAGAAAGAAACCACCAATCGTAGGGATAGGAGGCGCACCATAGGCGTAATCTTCCAACTGGGTTATTGCAATAAACGTGATGATTACACTACATATACTCGCTGCTACAAAACTGGCCCAGGGACGTATAATCACGCCAGCTAAAAGGATCGGAATTGTGAAGAAGAACACAGTGCGGCCTTCTACCACTTGTCTAGGTTCGTCTATGACTGAAAAAAGCGTGACCAAGATCACCAGGAAAATAAAGCTAGCCAACCATCCACTTATATAACGATTTACCAGAAAAACGAGTGTGAATCCCGCCAAGACCCCCAAAATACCCAAATAGAACTTAGAGGCATCCCAATTGGGATTAACGACAGAATAACCAACGATCGATATTGACATAACTAGGGTTAGCGATGTAATTCCAGCAAGCACAATGTTTAGTAGCTTCCGCCGCCGTGCGTCCTCAGGATCTGTTGAGGGAACCTGCAATAATCGACTAATCAGCTTGATTTTCATCTTCAATTTGCTTAACTAATGTCAAAGCACTCAGAATAGCAGAACGAACTACCAACTCGGGGCAATAAAGGCACTTGCCTATCCAAAGCGGAGTGTAGGGAGAAGAGTTGTGACATACCAACCAATCAGCACCATGCTTTAGCACAGCCAGCGGTACACTGAGCCCTGCTCTATCGGCAACAGATAAAGCCTGCAGGCAATAAGCCGTTTCTTCTGCTGTAGGTGAATAATATCCCCAAGCACCTTGCTCACCTTGGGTATCAAGAATCCACTGGATTGCTTTCTCGACCAGGTCGGATCGGTACCCAATACAGGCAATGATTGCATGTGCAGTCGCATAATAGGGCGAAGCGTGCCACTTGTCAAACCAAAAAGACTCGTCTGTTCGGGTGGCATCCAAAAAATTCAGTATTTTTCTTACAGTAGGATGCGTCGCTTGCAGTCCAGCTTCTCGAAGGGCACCCAAAACATGGATATTGGCACTGACGGAAGGATTAGACTCAAGATCAAAACAACGGAAATAATAGGAGGTTTCGTAATGCGTAATGGCTGCTAAATCAACCTTATGCCCATATTGTGTCAATACACTATACACGACACTCGTTCCATCCGCATCTTTAGGTGCATAATTCGCCGCAAAACCAGATCCCCGACCTGGTGTCCAATCATTTCTGAGAAAGTCAAGATGAGGACGGCATAATTCAAAAATGCCATCGTCAATAGTGTTTGACAACTTCAAATTCCATAATACCCACGCTTGTTCAAAAACATCGAACGGAGACACGTTTGGTGCGGTACCATCAGCGGCCACTGTGCGCAGATAAGCAAGTGCATCCGGGTCGCGTCTGCACAGATATAGTGCAAAATAGGTCGTAGCCGACGGGCTATAACTGATGGAACCATCCTGCTCCTGCAAATGCTCTATATCCAACAGGTCTTTGCCATCATTCCCAGCCATTTCAGCCGAAAACGCGACTGTCACGAAACGATTGATCATACCGTTAGGAAGCGCAGCCAGTTTGGCCGACCGAAGCGGAGCCAACGATTTCAGCACTCCTATCTCTTCATTATGGAACGCTCCCAGAGCTTTTGCCTCCTGAAATAACGTAGGGGCAATAAGCTCAAAACCAATCGTTTCCCCTGCCGGGTCTTCATGTAACCGCGGCGTCATAATTCCCAGAGCCGCCTCTGCCCGACGCAATCGGTCACGGTCGCCGGGACGTCCACGCCTAGCCAATGCATTGACCGCAGCCAATGTGCAAATGACCCGATCATGATAATAAAGCGGTTGTTCCGCACCCCAGGACCCATCCGGCAATTGATTCTCGCGCAGCCATGCCAGAGCCAAATCGCCGATAGATTCTCCGATCTCCACTAAACGCGCGATCCACGCCGTATCGTAGGCTGTGGTCATCATTTTCCCCGGCCCTGTTTCTTGCAGCAGTTTGACCCATTCTTCGTATAAATTCATAAATCACCCGATTTTTGCCGATCGGCGAGAATATTCGGAAGCATGACCTGAGGCAGTGGGTACCAGGTCCTGCCACCACAACATCTGCCAATCCCAGAAGTATTTCCCATATTGACTTGATAAAAATCTCGCATCACAGCCCAATCTGCTACTGTCATTTCGGTATAGTGACTGTCTTGCTTTAGCCGGGCGTATAGATGATCATATAGAATATTCCGTAATTGCTGCGCCTGAAGATAAGGAGATGGAGCAACGGTGAAGTACAAATCTTCGTTTCCAGTCGCCACCAGTGGCATATCGAAGGCCGCGAATTTGTCGAAGCCAATAAAAAAATCTACCGGCGCAACGTATTCTCCGTAGTAAGCCTCGACAATTTCACGCTTAGTGGGCAAACGTCCATGCATCTGGTAAAAACGCACGCCAATTTCAGCCACGGTTTCCACCGCATCATGCGCGCATACGCCAAAGAAGAGCCGATAGCGGTTGTGAGATGCCGTGCGTCGCTCTATAGCCTCAAAATCGTCGATGACCCCGACATAGGGCGTCGGCTCCAAATACCTCCGGTAATCGCCGTACACGCGCACCCGCACGTCATAAGCGTCGTAGAAGTCCAGGAAATCCTGCCCACGCGCGAACCAAGACAGCCCATCACGGATCAGTTCGTCGTACCCCTCGCCGCGCGCCAGAATATCTGGACCGAAAACGGGGGTGAGCAGGGTATCAACACCATGATCGAAGAACAGTTGATAGAGCTCGACGTGACGACGCCCGGCAATGTCCAGATACGCTCTGACAAAATCCTCCGCTACAGCTTCGGGGTGTTCCAAGATCAACCACCGACGCGTCCCGTTGATCGGAAAAACGCACACTTTCGGGCCGGCTTCACGCACAATACGGGCAACCTCTTCGGTAGGCAAATTCAAGAAGGTTTCAAGCTCCATCCTCACGCTCCTGCCGGTTGTCGCGCCGACGCAGCGCGCCAGAGACGCGCCACGAGCACGGCATACAACATCAGAATTGTCGTCATAATCAAAGGGAAGTAAATCGCCGGATCGGTAGCGACATACGGACCAGGCAATATGACGTCCATCCCGCCAAAAACAAGGCTGCCTACCCGCAATGGATCGAGCAAGGCATAAGGCAAAAACGCACAATGCACCCACGTTTTAACCAATCGCTGCTGTGTTGTCCCTAGTAAGTAAGGGTAAAGCGCAACGCCGAGAGAGAGTTCCCAAACCATATCCAGCCAAATGAACGCCCCCAGGTATAGAGCAGATGCGAAATCAAGCCCTAGTTGGGGCGCTTCGTCGCCGCGTCGATTGATCGGGCGCACGAGATGACGAAGACACGTTATACCCAATGGAATCAAAAGTAGTATTTTGAGCAGGGTCGCCAGCTGTAACGTCCCTTTGGATACACCAAACCAGTAAACAGTCGTTTGTTTGATGGAATGATTATATCCCAAAAAAGGCTTGTCGGGACCGCGCCAGGGGAAATCCCGGCTCAGCCGGCCGAGGAACGCCGCGTATTCACGATATTGTTCCAAACCATAAGCAGGGCCAACCACCAGCATCGTTATACCGGTAATCGCCACATAGACGATTGCCGTTAACGCCAGCAATTTGAAGAAGAACCGTCTGCGTCCAAGCAGCAGCGGGACGGCAACGGCAAACGTCCAATGCGGTTTGATTTGCAGAATAATGGACAACCATAGCAGCGATCGGCCGAGGTGTTCAGATAAAACGGCCTCGATAAAAAAGGTAGCAAACAGGGTCATAATGATGTAGATATTGAGGTAGCCCAAGTCAGTCCAGAATGACGAAAAGAGCAACCATAGTGGAAGCGCCCAGGCAAGCATTTTTACGGCGTTTGTGAGTGCGAGGCGACGAAAAATCTGTCCCCATTTGACGTAAAGAATGCTATAGGCGACGATGTGCAATATTGTATGAACTATCGAAGCGACTACCGGCGATAACCAGGAAAATGGCACAAAAACCAACGCGAAAGACGGCGCATAAGGATAATGATCTTCAAGCCTCTCCAGCGATCCCTGCAAATAAAGATCTTGCTTGGCGGACAGGTGTTTGGCCGCATTCAGATAAATCTGTAAGTCGGCCGGCACAACTGGCCCCTCAACATCTACCCACGCCGGCACCCCTCCCAGAATCCCCGCTTCGGGGAACAGCATCACCGCCAAAACCACACCCTGCACCACCAACCGCAACACAGCGTACACCACCGTCGCCGTCAACAGCACACGGTAGGTCCTGGAATTCTGCCAGAGGTGCTTGATTTCAGATCCCATACTTACGCGAGCAAAAACAGGTAACTATAATCAATGGCGCTGATCACCAGCGTCATAAACAAGGCCAGCCAGGCAGCGTTGATCAGTGCAGTTTTCAACGGTTTATCTTTCTGCCGTCGCAGCCCACCCAACAGTAAAGCGCCGATGAGGCCTAATGCCAGACCATGCAGAACGATGCCGATCCAGGGAGAGCCGTCCGAGGCAACGCCCTGCGCCATCGCAAGGCCCACACCTGCCAACCCACCGAACAGCACGTCGGTTTTCCAACTACTCCAACGACTCTCCGCGCCCAGATAGGCGGCAAACAACACCTGCAATCCGCCAAAGGCCACAATGTTAACCAAGGTTACCGACCACGGTTCGTGATACCCGCTGATAAGTGGTTCGGTAAAGCGAATAAGCAACGATCCCACCACAGCGCCGATGACACTACAGACAATCGCATCGCGGCGGCGACCTTTGACCCACAGCCACACCGCCGCCATAAACAACACCAGCACCGGCGCGTTCTGTATAAACTCCCAGAAAATCGCGTTGACGAACACCATCTCACTCACCGCGCAATACGTTGACAATGGACACCCGCGCCGCCCGTTTCCCCGGCAGATAGCTCCCTGTCATGCTGACCCCGATCATCAACAGAGGCAGCGCCAGTATGTAGAGCACATTGAGCGGCACCTCCACTGCCCCAAATCCATACGATCTGGACAATATCGCTAAAGCACTTTTCGTAAACGCCCATCCCAATGGCAACCCCAGCGCAGCCGCTGAAAGTCCCAGAAATCCAGCCGTCGTATTCACCATCGTGATAACTTGAGAGGGGGTGAAACCAAGTGTCTTCAGCACCCCGATGATGCGCAACTTCTCCTGCACCGCCAACAACGAGGTGTTAAACACACTAACCAAAGCTATACCAATTAGGATACCGGATAATGCAAAAAGTGCAAGTTGCAGGTAGATCACCACCCCTGGAATGGCCTGTCCAGCCAGGGTCAGGTTCAAGTCGGATTCAGGGCGCGGCTCCAGATAACGTTTGAGCAGGGCCGTATCTGCGTTTGGCGCGAGTTTCAGATAATAGACCGCTGGCCTTACATCTGGCAACAGCCGCGCCAGCGTGGAAAAGTTTGCGATCGCCATCTGCCCGGTGTTGACCGGCTCCGTATACGCGCCGACGATGCGCCAGGTAACAGGCCGGTGCCGCCATCCATCCAGAACAACCGTCAGCTCGTCCCCCACGCTCAGCCCCAACCAATCCAACAGTCCTTGCCCGGCCATGACCTCGTCGGTTCCGGGGCGTATCGCCCGTCCTGTCAAGATTCTGAATGGGAAGTCCTGCACATCCCCATCCACGGCCCGCACCTGGAACGTTTCGCCGGCCGGTGTTTCGACATCGACGCGGTATTCGCCGTAGAACGCCTCCACGCCAGGTGCGCGCGCCAGGAGATACTGCACCCGGCTATCGCTGGTCACGCCGCGTGAGACCACAGCGTCGTAAGCAACGCCCAGCAAGGGCGGATTCGCTTTATAGGTTTCGAGTGTCTCGTTCAACGTCAATCCAAAGACGATGCCGACGACGCCAAGCAGCAGGTTCAAGCCCGTGCTCAACGAGCGGAACGGCCTGGCGAAGACATCACTCAATCCCAGGACAAAGGGGATCGGGAAACCCAGGCGCGCCGCCAGCCGGGGCAGCCAGAATTCCTTTTTGGCGGGCGCTTCAGCACCGATCGCAATCGCTTTGACGATGTTAGCTTTGGCCGCACGCTGCGCCGAACGCCACGTCGCCACGACGATGACCGCCGGCACGCTGCCCAGAACCGCCAGAACGATCCAGGGATTCAACGGCGGCTGGAACGTCGTGCTCAACGACGATGCGATATTCTTCAGCGGCAAGGGGGAAAGGAGAAGGCCCAGGAGCAACCCCAGCGGACACCCGATCCAGCCCAGAACCAGGTATTGCCCGATGTAGAGCCATAGAATTTGGGTCTTGGTGAAACCTATCGCTTTGAGGATGCCTACCTGCCGGAACTGCGACAGCACAAACGCGCTGATGCTACTGACAATGACCAGCACCGTCGCCAGGATTGCAAAGAGGCTGAACGCGCCCAACATGATGAAATTGAGCCGCGCGCCGAAATTCGCCGAGCGTTTGACGTCCCGCCAATCCGTGTGGATGCGCACCGCGTCCGGTTGCAGCAAAGCTTCGATTCGCGCCAGGGCCACGTCCACGGCTTCCGGGGCCGCCAGACGCACGCCTAGTGACCACTCCCAGGCCGCTTCATTGGGATACAGCTCCTGGAAAAGACTCTCGCTAACGTAGAGATAGGGTGGCTGAGTATTGCGGTAGGTGTCCCAGGTGGGATTGTACGCCAGCCCGATGACCGGTAGACTTACTTTCTTGCCGTCCTGCCGGGTGACGCCCACGGTTTCCCCAACCGCCAGGCCATACAAATCGGACAAATCGCGGCTCGCCAACACCTCGATCTGGTTGGGTAGGAGATACCGCCCCTCTTGAACCAGCAGGTGATTCACCTGGGGTTGTTGGTCCGGCGTGCGCCTGATGCTGACCAACACGCGCGTGTCGCCAATCTGCACTCGGCTGGTGATGCTGTACCGGATACCGGTGCTTTCGGTCACTTCGGGCAAGGCTTCGATGCGTTCCACGTCACGGCGTCTGACTTTGGCGCGGTCGAAGTACAGCCACAGGTGCGCGCCGTTCAATTCGGCGAAGGAGCGGTCATAGGGTTGGCTGAGGTTGAGCAACGTCGCCAGGGCCAGCGTCAGCAGCATCGTCGCCGAGACAATCGTGGTCAGCGTCAGGAGCGAAATAAACGGCCTCCCGGCGACGTCTGCCTTGATCTTCTGCCACACTGCCAACATCGTACATCCTTTACCACGAATGTCTGCATTCGCCGAATCTACACGAATTTTCACGAATAGAAGGCAAAAGTATCATCTCAATAAAAGGGGGAGAAGTGGGGGTTTGGGGGCGGGCGTTGCCCGCCCCCAAACCCCCACCCCCAGATTTCTGAGAAGATACAAGCAAAATTAGTGTGAATTCGTGTAGATTCGTGGTGAAATCCTCAGAAACACGTCTGAAATCAAGTCCCTGTTAACGCAGCGAGAGATTGCGCAATCCGCTGCACATCGCTGCCCGGCATGGCCTCGACCAGGCGGCCATCGCGGATGAAGATGACCTGTTTGGCCTGCGCGGCGGCGGCGGCATCGTGCGTCACCATCAACGTGGTCTGCCCTTGAGCGTTGAATTCCTGCAAAATGCGCAACACGTCCTGCCCGCTCGCACTATCCAGGTTGCCAGTTGGCTCGTCGGCCAGCAGCAGCGTAGGTTCGTTGATCAGCGCCCGCGCGATGGCGACGCGCTGTTGTTGCCCGCCCGATAATTCCCACGGGTGCTTGCTCGCCTGATCCAGAATGCCCAGGCGCTCCATCAGGGCGTCGGCGCGACGGCGCACCGCTTTGCGATCCCGCCCACCCTGCAACAACGCCGGCAATTCGATGTTGGCTTGAATCGTCAGGTTGTCGATCAGGTTGAAGAACTGGAAGATGAAGCCGATGTGGGCGCGGCGGAATTTCGCCAGCGCCGTCTCGTCCATCTCGCTGAGGACGACGCCCTTGACCTCGACCCGCCCGGCGGTGGGGCGATCCAGGCCACCCATCAGGTGCAGCAACGTGGATTTGCCGCTCCCCGACGGCCCCATCACCGCCACGAAACCCCCGTCGGCAATGTCCAGCGTGACACCCCGCAACGCCGCAAACGTGACGGCGCCGGTTTTGTAGACCTTCTCCACGTCTACAATTTTGACCAGGGGGGTTATGCCAGTGTGTAACACGTCCGGGTGAAATACGTTTTGAACCCTGCAATACGCAAGAATCGCTCGAACGGCGCGCCGGCCGTCGTTTGCAACAGCGCACGTCGACATCCCGCAGCGTAAGCATCGGCAGAAATCCTGGCGGTCAGGCCGCTGAATACTTTCAGCCCGCGCCGTCCGGCGATCACCCCCGCGCTGCCGATGATTGCCAGGTCTTTATGGTAGATCACCGTGCAGACGCCCAACGGCTGACCGTCGAACGCCGCCACATAATGGAATATGCCCGGCAGGCCAATCGAAGACGACAGCACCTCAGCCATAGGCGCGGCAAATTCTTCCGGCATATCGAAGGCTTTCAAGAAAACACCGGCAAAGGTCAGGGCTTCGCTTTGGTCAATGGCATGGACGTTCACCTGGGCAGACGCAGCCGCCTGCACCCAATCTTTGGCCTGTTCCAACACCATCCACGCCTCTTGTTCCTTTTGCCGGACGAAACCCTGGGCAATCAAGAGGTCGGGCAAAGGCTCAGGCGCGCAAGCCGGCGAGAGAAAGATCGTCGTCGGCAACTCTCTGGACGTGAAGTGCTCCACCACCTCGGCGATCAAGGCCGGCGCAGTCTCGTGCGTAGCCCGTAAAAGGCAGGCGTGATTGGCGTCCGGCGTGGGGAAAACCTGGCTGCTGGTGATGATCACGTCATCTCGCAGGATCAATTCGACGCCCGGCGTCACCGCGATCATCGGCCGCATCGCCACATAGTTTTGTCGCTCAAGAGCTGCTATAGCTTCAATGGACACTTTCATCAACACCCTCCTTTTTGCAGAACAACCGGTGATAGCCGGTCAGGATCAACGCGATTGCCGCGCAGACCAAGAGCATCGCATCTACGGCTTGCCGCGCCGCCCAATCGACGATAGCCAATCCTACGGCAAGCCAGGCGGCAAACACAGGCAGCCGCTCCGGCAGCGTTGTGGAGGGCGCCGCGCGCGGCGCCAACGATGCGACGGCAGAAGGCCAAACCGCATACAGCGCCGCCGCGCCGGTTCCCACATCCGACAACAGCCAGAACAATCCTGCCGCGAGCGAAGAAGCCTCGAACACCTCCGAGCGCACCCTGAAATTGATCCAGTTCGCCAGGCTATAAAAAATCAACGCGCCGACGAGCCAGCGCATCGTCACCCGCATCCGCCGATCGGCGGTGTACGTGAAGGCCGTCCACGCCACATACGCAAGCGCGATATCCATAATCGGGTACAGTGCGCCGCCGAGGAAAAACAGGACGGGACGAGGAATTTCCGCCATCACCGGGCGGAAAAGCGCCGCCCAAATCAACGCCGTCGCCGCTGCCAGAAGCACGCCGTAAGTATGCCAGGCTGCGTGCCTCGTCCGCCGTGGATAACGCCAGAATGTCCAAAATATCAGGATGTAGCGGGCAATATAAAAGCCATCGATCAAGCTAAAAACCGCCAGACTCTCGCCGGTCACATAATCGTGGATACCCCAGACTACGTTGCCGGCCATGCCCAACGTCCAGGCCCAGGCCAGCCAGCGCCAGAAGGAGCGCGCTTCGTCAGAAGATTGGTGTGCAGTCCACCACAACACAACGGTTACAAGCAGGCCGATGAGAAAGGACACGACAAAGTCCAGCATCAGCGCGCGTAACGCCGGCGCCAGGGCCGCAACGCACCAGGCGATCACCAATAGACCGCCCGCGCCGGATAAAATGTAGGCCGTGTACTTCAGTTTACGTTCATTGCATGAACGCATGGTCAATCTCCTCGTTTGCCTCGGAAAGGATAGCGCAGGAAAATGGCGAAGGCCGCCAGCAACATCACGCCGCCGGCCACACCGATCATCCGCACGCCGAGCGGGCCATGGGGGTCGCTCTGGCTGCGCCCTAGCAGCAGGATCAGCGGCAACAACGCGGCCACCACGCCGTTGACCCCCTGATCGAGGAGTCCCCACATCGCATAATACAACCCCTCGCGGCGCTGCCCCGTCAGCATGGCGTCGTGATCGGCAATCTCCGCACCGAAGGCCATCGGCAGCATCGTGACGCCGGACAGCGCCACGGACAACAGCAAGACCCACATAATGCCCTGGGCCATCAACGGGAACGGCAGCCAGTCCCCGATGAGTATTAAACCCGGCATCACCAGCGCCGAGGCGAACAGCGAACCGGCGAACACCGTCCACTTGCCCACACGACCCGCCAGCCACGTGACGAGCGGATAACACACCAGCGAGCCGAAAACCGCCGGGACGTAGAACCACAGCGTATCCCCCGGATTCAGCAGACAAATCTCAGTGACGATGTAGGGGATTGCCGATTGCATCAACGTTGTCACCCCCCAGTAGAAAACGCCCGCCGCCGTCATCACGACAAAGGCGCGGTTTTGCAACACCGATCCCACCACCGCGCGTAGGTTGCGTCTCGGCAACGCACCCTCCGCCGATGTCGTCCATCGCTCGGGGCGCTCGCGCAACACCATGAAAGGCAAGTAGAGCATCGGCAGCGCCAGAAGCGCGTAGAGGAGCGCGGTGATGGCATAGCCGAACCGTTCGATGAGCATCCCCGCCGCGCCGCTCACAATCGTTCCCATCAGCAAAAAGCTCGACGCCCAGGCCGACATTCGCACACGATGGCGGTCCGTCAGGGCAAGTTCGGGCAGCAGCGCCGTGTACGGGATCTGATTCACCGTGTACGCCAGGTTGTACAGCACGAGCATCCCGCCCAGGTACACCAAATTCCACACCGACTCTGTCCGCAACGGTGGTGTCCACAACAGCACGAAGAAAACCAGCAACGGCACTCCGGAGAGAAACATCAACGGCAGACGGCGTCCCCACCGGCTGCGCAGATTATCCGAGAATTGCCCGATGAACGGCGACATCCCGGCATTGAGCACACGTATCCCCAAAATAACCACGCTATACCACGCTGCCGGTGCGAGGTCGGCGCCCTCTGGCGGCAGGTAAAAGTAAAGCAACCATCCGTTGAGGATCGTCCAGATCATCGAACTGCCGAACGTGACCAGGGCATACGCCAGGTCTGTCTTGAGGGGCGGGCGCAGTACATCTGTCGTAGCAACCGTTTCCATCGTCGTTTTGTGCTCCATCGTGAATCACCGGATACCTGTTAACCAACCTGATTATAACCCTAACTCGGATAAACGGAATTGCAAAACAAAAAGGCCAGCTTAATCGCTGGCCCTTGTAATACGCCGGGTCGGTTTTGTGCAACCGTCAAATGCCAAGGATGTCGCGCGCTTCCTGTTCCATCATATCCGGGCGCCACATGTCCTTCCCGAGCACCACTTCCACACTCTTGGTCGTGATCTCCGCCGCGCGCTCGTGAACCTGGTTCATCATAAACGACGCCATCGGGCACATCGGCGAGGTCAAGATCATCGTGATTTTCACGTCATCATCGTTCACCACGATGTCGCGGATCAGGCCCAAAGCCACCACATCCAACCCAATCTCGAAATCGATCACATCGCGCAATCCATCGCGGATTGCTTGCTCTTCACCTTGCATCATAACCTCCTCAAGTCGTCTTTAGTCCGATAGTCTATCTCCGACTGTCATTATAGCATCGAATGACGATTTTGACAATACAGAATATATCTATCTACTAAATCTGCTTAATCTGCTGACAAAAACCGTTAGTCTCAGCGCGTCATATCGAGGATGTCCTCGGCGGTGATGGGAACGGTATGGCCGTTCTCGCACCGAAAACCGGCGTCTGTGCGCTGCACAAGCTGCCCGCAGCGCGGACAGCGCAGGATTTCTTCGAGCCGCCGCATCCCTACCGGGCCACGCGCGCCCACTTTGACCGCTGAAATCAGGTCGTAGTCCTCCTGCCACAGCTTGGTGCGCACCATCTCCAACGGCAGTGCGTGCAATTTCGCCTCGAACGCCTCCGGCTTGTATGTACGCCCCGGCAGCCAGCGTGCGTCCTTGCCGATGCGGTTGGTGACCAACAAAATCCCGCCAGGACACAGCACGCGCACCATCTCGCGCAGCACTTGATCGGGGTCCGGCATAAATTCCAGCGCCTCCAGACAGACAACAGCATCGAAAGTGGCGTCGGGGAAAGGGAGTTGACCAGCATCCTGGCAGATGAGGGTAATACGGTTGGCCCACGCCTCGGTCTCTTGCGCCGCCTGCTGCAACATCTTGCGCGAAAGATCAAGACCAATGAGCCGCCCATGGAAACCATTCTGTTGGAAAAGCGTCCGCGCCAGTCGCGCCGTGCCCGTCGCCACATCGAGGATCAGCGGATCGGGATGATCGGCGAGGGCCTGGCTCAACGGCAGACCGAGGAACCACTGTTCGTAACCCGGATTGTAGCCCTTGATGCGGTCGTAAACGTGGGCCGACCAATCGTAGAGCAAGACGACCACGCGGCGGCCCAGGTACGCGCCCTCGGCCAGAATAAGCTGCCAGTACAGAAACGTGATCAACGCCAGCGCCAGGACGACGCCCACAACCCAGCCCATCCTACAACACCCAAGCCATCAAGAGAATCATCGCCAGAAGCCATAGCGTGATGGCACGCCGGTATGTTGTCGTTGATGGACGCTGAAGGAGTAACAGCAGTCCCGGCAAAGCCAACAGCAGCACCCCTCCGGCGGCGAGGAATTGTCCCTGCCAGACAAGAAATCCGGCACCCAGCAATGGCCCCAATGCCGCCGAGGGTGCAGGATGCGCATAAAATGCCATCAATAGAGTAAGTGCCAGCGCAGAAAGGATCGGTTGTAGTGTTTCCGAGTGTCCCAACGATGCGCCGAGCAGCCAAGGCAGTCCCGCCAGAGCGCCCGCCGCCCAGGCTGCGCCCACGTCGCCCTGCCCTTCGTGCCAGAGCACGGCGATTTCCGTCCAGGCCACTAGCGCCAGGGTGAGCATCAACGCGTCGCGCCCCAAGACAAGCGCAGCCAACACGCTCACGCCGAGTGCCAGCGTCGCCATAGACAAAGGTCCTGCCAACGCGCCCCGCCCCACTGCATCCCACCACGCACGCGCCTGTCCCAGAGCGCGATGCAGAGCCGCGCCCGGCGTCCCCGGTTGGAGATAGGGCCAGAGGGGCAAGGGGGCTTCACGCTTCCAGGTGCGCCACAGGGCAAAGGGCTCTGCCCAGGGGGTACGCGTCACTACACGCCAAAACGGTAACCAGCCCGCCAAAGCCAGCACCAAAGCCATAAGGATGGCAGACAAAACGTCCCCCTCGAACGGGGCGGCGAAGGCCCACGCGCCCCCCAGGACGGCAGCCACAGGCAACAATCCCCACCCGTGCAGTGTAGGCCAAACAGGTAACGCTCGCGCACGCATTTCTACAGCAGATTCGGTTTCCACAGCGCCATTATACCTGACTTCTCGCTGAGACCAAGATTACAAAAGTCTCAGCAGATATTTCTTGCTGCAAGTTTCTTGACATCGCTAAGCCTTGGTTAACAAAGCGACTCAGGAGACTTTTGTGCTCTATCATCTCGTTCATCAGCGCCACATCCATGCCCCCAATCAGGAATCGCTCCACAGCCGTGCGCCCGGCTTCATATCCAGCAAACGTCATCGCCGCAGCCACGGCCAACCCAACGATTGGCTCGAATCGCCCGTGGCCCTGGGGATGGCTGATGTCTGGCGGCTGTAGCGCCATCCGTAGACCGAGAACCATCAATAGCGAGTACAAAACGTCCGAGATAGAATTGGCGGCATCCGCGTATAACGCCACGCTGCCGGAGAAGTAGGCCGCTGCACCTTTCCCCACAGCCAGGATGACGTTTCCCGCCAGGGTAATCACGAGCGCGCGGCGAAATAGTCGCGTAACCTCGAGATCGGGTTTGTAATCACGAATCCATTGCATTGTTCATTACACCAAAAACGAGCAGGGTGTGTCCCCCTGCTCGTTGTCATTTCGTTCGCCCCGGCCCTGGGTTGCCGCCGCCGGAGTGGAAGTATTATAACGCAATACCGCATAAGTTGCTACGAACTATCAATCGGTGGCAGCGTTTTCCATCGCTGCGCGAGTTGATTGAGTTGCGCCTGGGAGCGTTTCGGGGAACGCGTGTGCAATCTAAAACGCGCGCGATGG
>Ga0209723_1001074_pt1 | contig 45251 bp, 72 predicted proteins | sample BiotimSIPDNA_2_FD_185750 | JGI IMG/M metagenome (GOLD analysis project Ga0209723, IMG submission 185750) | Anaerobic biogas reactor microbial communites from Washington, USA - Biogas_R2 time_0 SIP DNA (SPAdes) (version 2) | ecosystem: Engineered > Bioreactor > Anaerobic > Unclassified | place... | reverse complement strand
GCCAGGGTTTTTGATTTTTTGAATGTCAAAGCTGGCTACTTCGATTATTGTTTTTGAGATTGGAAGTAATTGGTGAACTAGATTTACTGCTTTCAAGTGGGCTTCGATTTTGTTTAATATGGATGGTGCTAACCAGCCTTTAGGTTTCTTACGGTTTAAGAATCTAGCTTTACGGTATCTGGTTTTGCGGTTACGCCTATTTCTGCGATATTGCCTGCGGGTTGAGATTAAATCTACAATATCGGTTCTTAATTCAACTTCTGCTTCAAATAAGACTTTGTTTTCGGTTGTGGTAGATAAACCTATATGTTTACTGCCAGCGTCTACGCCTAATGATATTGGCTGTCTGTATCCGCTTGAACCATATAGTAGTTTAATAGTAAATGGTTCTCGCTTGATGACTTTGGCTTTACCTTGTTTTAATAATATTCTTGCTTTTCGTGGACTGCACGGCATTAATGGTTTGCCATGCTTGTTAATTACGTAAACTACCAAATAGCTTACCTCCTTAAAGAGTTGGTTCCTCTTCGCCAATGTTGGAAAGGCTTGTCGTGCCAGCAGCACCGTTCCTACCCATCAGAACTTTTAACCACCGTCGATAGGGCCTGGTGCTAGAGGAGTACACCAGGGTATCGTGACCTTTCCAACGTAGACTTGCTTAGGCTAGTCAACTAGGGCTACAAGCCCCCACTTCAAGGCCCGTTGGGCCTAAGTGGTGGGTAGTTGACCTGAACATAAGAATTCTTCAATTTTTTCTTTGTCTAATTTTGTATAAACTTCAAAAATACGATTATTTTTCAATATCTTTCTTTCTTTCAAAAAAGTTTTTGTTTATTCCAAGCTGCTTTGAAACTATATCAGCATAGTATTCTTGTTCTTCTTGCGATATAGATTCAAATAATGGTTTTATAGCCGACAAAGTTTTAAGTTTAACCGTGTCTATACTTGCATTTGCTTGTGACAAAAGCTTATTGATATCATGTGCTGCTACTGAAATTTTGTTGTCTGCTATATATTGAGCTGTATCGTGCTTTAGAGATATCGCAAGTTCATCAGGATCGCCATTAAAATATACTGCTTCTGAATAGGGGAGGGAAGCAGAAATATTTCTTGTGGCTGCTTCGCCAGCTGGATCGCCATCCATAAAAACAACAAAATGTTTAAATGCTTTTTTTAACACTTTCATTTGCTCTGCGGTTAAAGTACAGCCCATTAGAGCTACAGCCGGAACATCATATTTATTTAGCTGTATAGCATCAAAATATCCTTCAACCAGCACACATGTATCTTGCAGCAGAGAATTCCGTATAGACCTTGCTTTATCAAAACCATAGACTAAACCAGTGGAAACTGAATGCTCATTTCTTACATCATAAAAATATTTCGGTTTGTTTATAAAATTTCGATAAGCAAAACCCCTGAGATGGTTAAGCATATAGATTGGAATCACCAATCTGTTGACTTCTTTTATATAGCCAAGTTTCCACTCTTTTATGTCTTTTTGATCAACATTGCGGCTTGTAAGAAAATCAAGTATATGAATCTCTTTAATATCACTGCAATATTTTTTTAATTCTTTTTGCAATATACTTTCTTCTGATTTTTTATCCTTATAAGCCACTTCCATACCAATAATATTTGCTATATATTCCACACTTTCTGCAAAACTGAAATTTTTAAAATATGAAACCAGGTCGATCACATCACCGCCTCTATGACATCCGAAACAATTGAATGTATTTGTTCCCATATAAAGAATCAAACTTGGATCATTATCTCCAGGATGTATACAGTTGGTTCTAAATGAATTTTTGCCATGTTTTTTTATGTTGCATCCCAAAACTTTAGCCACTGTTAATATATTTGTGCTTTTTACGGCATTGATGGTTTGATCAGAGATTATACTCATATGCTTTTAACCAAAACCAGGCTACCAATAATATCGTTTGGCTTGATGGTAATGGGATGGTTAAGCGGATTGATAAAAGTCAGCTCATATTTCTTATTGAAACTTAAATCTTCGATGATTACATCGAATGGCAGAAGATTGACCTCCGGTTTAACCAAAGCAATATATCCTTTTGGAAACTGTTTGCCGTCACTTTCAATGGTGCACTTAACCTTTGCTGCCCATGAAGGAGCAATGGTGGTTTCTGCTTCCGCTTTAACCTTGAGCTTTCTTACAAATTGTTCTCCTATTTCTTTTATTTCATCTGGAACTTTCTTAGCCATAATTTACCTCCCTTTTTTAAATTAAGAGTTTTTCTTTTTTAGTCACGTCTTTAAATAAATTTTGCGGTACTTCAGATAAAAACCTTGATGGTTTTGACTGTGTTGCTGTCCCATATGTTTTTCTGGATATAGAATAACTCAAATAAAGCAACTCTTGTGCTCTGGTTATTCCAACGTAAAATAATCTTCTTTCTTCTTCTATTTCATCCTCGGTGTAGCAATTTGCATGAGGCAGCAAACCCTCTTCTACTCCTGGAATAAAAACCACTTTAAATTCAAGTCCTTTTGCACTATGCATGGTCATAATCTTGACCACATCATCTTCTTCTCCATCTTCAGATGTATAAGATGAGAGAGAAAAGATAAACTGTATAACATCGTCAAAAGATTTGGCATAATCTTTAAGTTCTTTGAACATATCGATTTTTGCATCTTCTTTTCTTTTCTTTGCAACATAATCTCTGTAGCCTACTGTGTCCCATACATAGTCGATAATTCCGATAATATCGTCATTTTCTATAATATCTGCAATCGATTCTATGATATCCACAAAGTTAGATGTCTTTTTAACGATATCTTTTGGAGGTAAATCACTTAGAAGATAATTGAATGCCGACATTTCATTTGCTTTGGCCAGTTCAAAGATTTTTTCTATGGTCTTTTTACCGATTTTTCTATTTGGGACATTAATAATTCTTTTGAAGGCAAGGTCATCTTCGTAATTTGCAGCAAGCCTCAGATAAGCAGATGTATCTTTTATTTCAATACGATCAAGGATACTAGTACCAAGCACTTTAAATGGTATTCTTGCTCTAATTAAAACTTTTTGAACATCTATTGTTTGATAGTTGGTTCGACACAAAACAGCCATATCTGAATAGTTATATTTTCTTGAAAGATGTTTTATCTGGTTTGATATCCATATTGCCTCGGTATAAGACTCCTTGAAGCCATATAATCCTACTTTTTCATTGTTTCCTTTGCTGGTCCAAAGATTTTTTGGCAGTTGCTTCGTGTTATGTTTAATTAATTCATTCGCCACATTTAAAATTCCAGGTGTGCTGCGATAGTTTTGTTCCATTGCAAATTTAACTGGTTTATAATCTCTGATAAAGCGATGCATAATTTTTGGATCAGAACCATTCCAACCATAGATTGATTGGGCGTCATCACCAACTACAAAAATATTTTTGTCATCGCGATAAATCAGATTAATAAATTCATATTGAATTTCGTTTATATCCTGGAATTCGTCGACATACAGGTATTCAACAGTTTTTTTTATCTGATCTCTCACGTTTCTATCTTTTAGAAGCCTCACCATAAAGTATAGAAGATCGTCAAAGTCTACATAATTATGTTTCTTTTTTTTGTCGATGTACTTTGCATATATATCCATGACTTCATTGGGAAGACGATTCTGTTTGGCCACTCTTCTCATTTCATTTATATCTTTACATATACGCCTATAAGAAGAAAACGTAGATATTATGGCTTCAGGATTCATACCTGATTTTGCATATTCTTTTTGAATTTCTCCAACCAGTTTTGCCTGGTCTGTTTCATCGATTACGGTTGGCTGTTTATTAAATCCAAGATAATTATAATATTTTCTGACATATTTGTAGGATATGCTGTGAAATGTACCTGCATTGATATCAGAACTATTTCCCAATAACCTAAATAATCTGTCTTTTATTTCTTTTGCTGCTTTATTGGTAAAAGTTATGGCCATTACTTTATGCGGATCTGCTCCGCTGGCTATATCGTGTGCTATCTTTGAAGTTAGCACTCTGGTTTTACCAGTTCCAGCGCCAGACAGAGCAATAATCCTTTTGTCTTTTGAAGCAACAATTTTACGCTGTTCTTCATTGAGTTGATCTAAAAGATCCATTTGGCTCTCCTATGCTATTTTTTATTTATTCTCTTTTTAGTTTAATAGTCCAATAATATATTCTAAAGTTTTAGGGTTTTCATTTAAATAAATATCCAAAGCATCTCTGCCCTGAATTTTAAATTCATGTTTCTTATCAGAGAAAGTAAACCAGGCGCCGGCTTGTTTTATTATCCCTTTAAGTAATGCAGCGGTAGATACTTCAAATGCTTTATCAATTCCTTGGCCAAATATAAGTTTTACAATAGCTTCTCTATATGGCGGATAAGTTTTGTTCTTGACTACATTGCATTTAGTCATTACACCGATAATGTTGCCTGCAGCATCTTTTATTTTCCCAGCAGTTCCTCCATTCGGTCTAATTTCAACTCTGATTGAAGAATAAAATCTTAAAGCTCGGCCGCCTGATGTAGTTTCAGGATTTCCATACATAACACCGACCTTTTCTCTTATCTGATTGATAAAGATAACGGTACATTTCTGATCGCCACATATAGGAGTAAGTCTTCTGAGTGATGTGCCCATAAATCTGGCTTGAAGGCCTATTGTATTTGCTCCTACGTCTGATTCAGCTTCATAGGAGGGAAGTAGACTGGAAACACTATCAATTACGATCAAGCCAAACTCACCGGTCTTAGCAAGATTTTCAGTTACATCCAGAGCTTCTTCTGCTGTTGAAGGCTGATTTAAATAAATTTGATCAACATTTAATCCGTAAGCTTTTGCAAGGGTTGGGTCTAGTGCATGTTCTGCATCAATAAAAGCAACTTTACGTCCTTTCTTTTGAACATCAGCCATAGCAAGCAAAGCCATAGTGGTTTTGCCAGATGATTCAGGTCCGAAGTATTCGATAATTCTTCCTACAGGAAGTCCGCCTCCCATGGCAAAATCAAGCGTAACTGATCCAGAACTTGTTCTTTCAAGACAGCTATTAGCTGTTGCACCAATAGCGAAAACAGAACCCGCTCCATATTTCTTGTTCAAATTAGTAAGTGCTTGTTCTAGTGACATATAAATCCCTCTTTCATTTATTTGTGAATATTGTTTATAAAGTATGCAGCACTCATTTCTTTATCCTGCGGTGGAATAATAAGACAGTCTTCGTCATCAATAAGATTGTTATCTAGAAGTAAGAGGTATACCTCATGCTTGGTCGAACATCTTTCCCATCTGTCCTGGCCATTTTTAGTCCAACATATCGTATACATTGACGATTCTCTCCTTCTTAGCTATTTTTTCCAGGGTTTTTACTATTTTCGGGATTGCTTTTTCATATGCAGGCATTAGCTGGTAAACCATATCGAGCATTCTATTCACAGTTGTCTCTAATCTTTCCAATGTCTTACCGTATTTTTCAACAACATCTGCAATCATTTCAAGATTGTCAACAATTCTTTTCGTTTCGTCCATTTTTACTTCTAATTATATTGTTAATTGAGTGTCGTCAAGTTCTAACAGGTTGTTTGCAGTTTGTTTGGTTATTTTATCTGCTATGCATGTCTTCTTGCTTGATCTGTAGCCATTTTTAAACCAGGTAGTATATTTGTTGACAAAGTTTCCTTGATGGTTGAAACGATATCTTTTTATTTCTCCTATTTTATAATATTGATTTTTTGCTTCGCCATGTTCAAATAGAATACCGTCTGATGTAATTGTGTATTTAACAAACTGTCCATTATTAAACATAAAAATCATGTTCTTATAGTAATTAATAACTTTTTCACTACCATTTATTAGATTAAAGTTATATAATATTATATTATCCCCTATACAATCAAAATGATAATAAACCGAAATGTCTTTTATGGTCATCTCTATATAGTTATAGCTATCGTTTACTCTCTTGTATGGAATAAGGCCTTCTGGCTGTTTGCCATCTACATAATTATAGGCATAGTATCTGGTTTTACTGGGAACGCTCATAATGGCCGGCAAGTTTCCTTCATTATCGAGTATAAAGCCTAGAGGATATACATCTATGAATTCTTCTGCTGCATACCATTTTGTAATATCTATATCTGTATATAAGCAGCGTTCATCTGGAATTTTGCCTCTTATAATTTCAAAGTGCTTAACAGAAAATCTGACAACCGGCTCATTATTGTACCATAGATAAGAAGAGCGAGAAGCCATTACAGTTATGCGATTATTTTTATATAACACAAGAAACAATATGCGTATTCTACTGCTTGTTTTATCTTTACTTAGATAAACTTCTGCTCTATCATAGTCAAAGCTCCGTTTTTTAAAACATTGATCTAAAAAATCTTTCATTCCAGTCTTTTGATTGTCATATATTTCTTTTTGTTCTGTAGTAAAGTTAGCAACCATTTCGTTATATATCTTTTGTTTAATTGCTTTTTTTGTCTGTTTCATAAACGTCTCCTTGTTATAGTTTATTCTTATTGCGCTTATCAAACAACGCCTGTTCATCGACTTCTTTTTGCTGCTCTTCGGGAATTTCAGAAAACGCTTTAATATATTTGTTCATATGATCCAGCACCATTTTTTTAGATTCTTTAATGCTGTATCCAGAGGATAACAGGGAATCATATGTGAAATAAATGTATTGTTCGAGGCCATCAAATAATGCCTTGATCTGCAAAAAAACACCTCCATTTTGTTTTCCCGCGGGCCAGCTATCGCTGCCCCGCGGGGCGGGATTAAATCATCTCGGAGAGAGATGCAGGAACTTTGTGGGCCGTAGCTTCATTGGCTTTGGATTCAAATTCCAGCAGCTCAATATTTGTTACATGAAGCCCAATAGTTGAACGGGTTTCACCGGTGGTTTTATCTTGCCAGCTGTTCAAAATGATTTTGTCTGCTTCAACGCAGATTTTCTTACCTTTTTTCCCATGCCTGGACAGATATTCAGCGGTTTTACGCCACACTTCACAGTCATAGAACGAAACTTTTTCGTAGTCGTACTTGTCCTGGACTGCAATTGTAAAATTGCATACGGTGGCTTTTTCCCCGTTGCTTAAGGTTACCTCTTTGGTACCTTCGCTGGCGTCCTTAGTCAGGCGCCCAATCATACATGTGTACAGCATTTTTGTATCCTCCTGTTTATATTTTTTTCTGCAGCTGTTCACTGCAAATCTAAACAATAGTAAATCTACGGAATGAAGATGCTTTTACATACTTCTCAAATAATTCCGGGTTTTCTTTTTTAAATGTGGTTTTATCAAAACTGGTAGTATTTACTTCAGTCCAGCTTATTTTGTAATCTCCAAGAGTTCCTACAGAGTGATTTCCAAGAAGATTTTTTAAATTATTTGATGCCAGGGCTTTTCTTTTTGATGCGCTTTCTTCATCAAGTTTGGCATCAAGGTACATATCTATCCATTTCTGAGCTGATTTTGGCAGCTTCTTGCTTGCTTTTTTAGCTGTATATTTGTCTTCAAGATATTTTGCACACCACTCTGAATCATCTATTTCAGGCGGAGTTTTACTTACAACTTTATCCCAGAATTCTTTTTCGCGAGAATAAAGGAAATTTATAAAATTCTCGTCTCGTTCTACTGGATAGTAGACGAAAGTATTGCCTCCAATTAAACATGCGATATAGGCTCGTTTATAGTTTGTGACAGCAAATTGATGTTGTACCTGGACATAATATTCTTCTGGGATATCTTTATCCAACCAACGTTGTTTATTATGTTCATTGGTGGTTTTACATTCCAGGATACATTTTTCTCCGTTTTCATCCAGGAATTCTCGATCAAGGTTGGCTAACATAAATTTGTATATCGGGTGCATATAAATACAATGCGGATGATAGATTTTATAACCGGTACGTTTTGAAAATTCCTGAGCTACCACTTCTTCTAATGTATTGCCCCAGTAAGCGGCTTCATTAAATTCTGTTTCTTTTGGCAATTGGCCCAGTTTGTCCAGATAAACATGAAGCGGACTTCTGTATTTATTTAATCCCAAAGCTGCTGCAACTTCGCTGGAGCCAATGCCAAGTTTTCTCCATTGCAGCCATTCATCATGCGTAATTGTATCCGTATCAACTAAAACTAATGGTTCCAAATCAATACTCCTTTCTTATCCCCAATATCCGCTCATTTGTGTAATTTCTTTTATTTCTGAAAAATAAGGTTCATTTAACAGAACTTGGCAAGAAGTCCCCCATCCTCTAAACGAAGTGTAGGTGGGGGATGAATTGCCAGCTATTATTGTGATTGATAAATTCTAGGTGCTTAAAGCCAACTTGCTTATATGTCTTTTCTGGAATTGTTATATAATTTCCTAGAATGTCTATGATATAAGCACCGCCATTTGTAAAGCCGCTTATAAAGCCTGTTCTGCCGAATACTTTCACTTTGTCGTTGAGGTAAAAGCCATCCTGATATTTAGTGTTCTTGCTGTTTCTAATTTGAATACAGTTAGGCTCTTTTCTACCTTTCCTAGCGGTTGCTTCATGTAAACTGCGTTTCTTTTTCCTAAATTGCTTTATCTTGAATATTCCTATTTCGTCCGTAAACACTTGCTCTATGCCCGTTATGGCTAGGGCATCGTTGTAATGTGTCTTCTCTAAGCCGAGTTCTTTTCTTCGTGGAGTAGTATAACTGCCATACACTATTCGGGCATCAGGATATTTTTTATATATCCTTCTCCTAATAATATTCATAAATGGCGTTTCTTTATAGCTAGGTAGCTTTTTACCTTCTAACATCCATTTATAAAAGATGCCGCCTTTTTTATGGTTTTCGCTGGTATGGCAACCAGTACATACTGTAATTAGATTATTGGCTTTATCACTCCCGCCTTCGGATTTATAAATTGTATGGTGGGTTCTTAATATTCTGTTTTTACCTTTACATGCTTGGCAGGTATAGTTATCTCTGGCGAATACATAGTATCTGGTGTCGTAATAGCCGTAAGTATCGCCTTGTTGATATTCCGTACCTTCTACATTAGGATTTTGCATCTTCTGAACATCAAATTTACCTACTTCGATTATTAATTTAGGGTTGGGTAATAGGCTTACGAATTTATCTATCCAATTAAAGGTATGGTTTATCCTACTTTGTACTGAAGGTGGTAGCCATCCTTCTGGCCTTTTGCGGTTATTAAATCTCACTTGGCGGTATCTGGTTTTGCGATACCTTCTACTCTTACGATATTGCCGTCTGGTAGCTAGGTTGGCTTTTATATCGTCTCTTAGTTCGATTTCGCCTTTAGCTATGATTTTGTTTTGGGATTTGATAGCTATGCCAATATTCTTCGCACCTGTGTCTATACCTATGGTTGTTTCCTGTTTATAGCCACTGCTTCCATATAGTAATTGGATGGTGAATGGCTCGTATGATACGATTTTAGCTTTCTTTTCTTTCAGCAACATTCTTGCCTTTCTCGGCTTACATGGCATTAATGGTTCGCCATGTTTGTTAAGTACAAATACTAGCATCTAGTATCTCTCCTTTCAGAGTTGTTACCCTTCGCCAAGGTTGGAATAACTTGTATGTGAGAACATACACGTTAGGTTGACTGTTCCTACCCATCAGAACTTTTACAGTGCCTACACAGTTGCATAGAACTAGGGTATCATTCTATGGTGTGATAACTATTCCAACGTAGCTTTTGCTTAGGCTAATCAACTAGGGTTTTTACAAACCCCCACTTCTATAAGTGGTGGGTAAGTGGTGGGTAGTTGATTTTCTTAGGAATAGACATTTCTTTTATTGAATAACCCTTCGGAGATAAAGTCAGCTTGACTTTTAGAAACATCCCGGGCACCAGGTTATGAAATTTCTGATACATTTTAGAAAATAAAGCAGCAGAAATATTTCCTTCCAATGTAATCAAATCAAGAATAGCCATGGTGCCTGTTTTGGGTGTTTCTATTTCTCGGATGGAATCAATAATCACAGTTGTTTCAACTGTATCCTTTACCTTAACTTCGTGCCATTTCACAGGAATGGCAATTCCCAATAATGGATTATGAACGATATTTGTGCTAAGGTATAATCTTTCATATTCTTGTAATGATGTTTGAAGCAACGATTCACGCAATACTTTTTCATCGAACTTGTCTTTACGCAGATTCATTAAATCTATATAGATATCTATTGGATTAGTTCCAAATGAAGACAGGGCTCCGCTGAATACCAAAGCTGTCAGTACTTTTTTGTTCGCAACTTTAGTATTCTTGCCCTTAGATATAGTGCTCAAATCTACAATTTCTTTTAAAGAATTAAATGGTGCAGCAGCTGCAAGTTCTTTTGCTGGTACTGGTCCAATATCTCTTATAGCACTCAGGCTGAATCTTATGGAGTCTCCTTCAATAGTAAAATCACTTTTCGATTTGTTTATATCTGGAGGTAGGATTTTAATTCCCATTCTCTTAGCTTCAGCCAGGTATATAGAGAAGAAGTTCTGATCTTTTGTGGCACATGTAAGCTGAGAAGTCATAAATTCAATGGGGAAGTGTGTTTTTAAATATGCCATTTGATAAGCAAGAAGTGCATATGCAGCACTATGGGAGTTGGCAGACACAAGTCCATCATTAACAATATAGTTATGATAAGGCGCTGCCATCTCAATCGAGTATGTTTCTCTTGTTCCCATTGATTCTAATTTGCTTATCTTAGGCATTTTTACATCCTTTCTAGAATTCTTCTTTCAGCTTCGAATGCCAATTCATCTGGCTTAGCTATACCATTTAAAATTATTATTCTTTCCGGGTTTTGTTTTGCCAGCATAAGATATCCGTCTTTTGCTTTTACCAACAGTCCATCATCTGATTCCATTCTATCTTTGTTCTTGTTCTTTATTCTTTTTATAGCTTCTTCTCTGTCAATGTGAATCAGAAATGTTATGTCTGGTATAATATGGTTTGAAGCCAGATCATTAAGAATTTTTAGTTCAGAAACATTGAGTCCTCTGCCATACCCCTGATAGGCAATTGTAGAGTCATAGAACCGATCGCAAATCACAATTTTACCAGATTTAATTGCTGGTTCAATAATTTCATCTACAATTTGACGCCTTGCTGCAGAGAACAGAAAAGCTTCGGTCATTTTATGCATCTTTTTATTATCTGGATTAAGCAGAATGCTTCTTATAGATTCTGATATTTTTGTTCCGCCAGGTTCTCTTATACAAAGAACTTCAATGCCTCTGTTTTTCAATCTTTTTTCAAGGTTTTGTTGAAGAGTGGTTTTTCCGGCTCCATCTATTCCTTCAATAGTTATAAACATGTTATTCTCCTGTGCGATTCATACTTTTTTCCGGTGTAAAGCCGTCAGGATACCTCTTTCTAAGCTTTTCTATGTTGCCCGCAGCAATATCGTCCAAGCTAAGGCCTGCAGTCGTTGCGGTGCTGGATAAATACCACATGACATCGCCAAGCTCTTTAGCTAATTTTTCTTTATCAAGCTTATGCCCATGAAATAAATGTTTTTTAACAACGTCTATAGCTTCACCGGTTTCGCCTGCCAGACCGAAGCAAAATTCAGTGAAGCGATCTACTTCTGTGGCATCTGGTTTTACGGTACGTTCACATGCTTTTTGATATTCACTAAAGTTCATATAAATCCTCCTGTTTATAATCTGATTCATTTTATCTTTTGCCATAGAAATAATAATCTATTTTACTTTTTCTTTTACTGCACTGGCGATATACTTATCTTCAATTTCTTTTCACCTCTTTTTGTTTAAAATTGCCCCAATCACAGTTGAGGCGACATAAAAAGCAATTTCAAATTTTTTCTGACTGATTAAGTTGGCTGCAAATTTAAGCATATTTCCTCCTCAAATTTGACAATTTCAAGATCATCTTCCAGAATTTCATATATACTTTTAAATCCGTTTTCAGTTAAAAACTCGTGGCTCATTGTACATTCAATTTCTTGTCCATTATCAAACGTTACTTTGTAAGTCAGAAGGTCTCCAGAATAGAAACAATCGATCATACTATTTTTGACAAGATTTAGATCCTTATCAACAGATATAAGTAAACCAGGATCAGTTTTTTCAAGTAGATCTTCTATGGTTATATATCCATTTTCAGTAAGGACCCGGGTATTTTTTGTTAGACATCTGTTAAATCCATATGAAGCAAACTTTTCAATCATTTCTGCAATCATTAAGGCTTTTTCTTCCGGTATACCATTTTTAATCATTCCAGGTATTTTTTCTTCTTCTGAGCCATGGATCAGTTTATGGATTTCTTTTTCCATTACATCTTTCTTTTTCTTACCAACAGCCTTTCTGAATCCATCTGACTGGCCTGGGGTAAATCCAGCCAGGTCTGTAGCTATTCTCATAGTTTGTTCCTGATAGAGAATAACTCCATAGGTATTTTTAAGGATCGGCTCAAGTTCTGGCACAGTATAATCTATATGTGAATGTCCATTAGCTCTTCTAACATAAGAAGGAATAAGAGATAATGGCCCAGGACGGAATAATGCGACTCCGTCTATTAAAGAATCAAGAGTAACATTGTCCAAATCCTTAAAAATTTTCTGCATACCTTGAGATTCAAGTTGGAATACGCCGATTGTGTTGCCTTTACCAATTAGTTCGAGTGTATCTTTGTCGTCTAAAGGTATATTGTTTAAATCTATGTTTAAGTTTTTATTTTCAGCAATATGATTCAATGTTAGTTTTCTGGCTTTTAGTGTCCTTAATTTAAGCAAATCAAATTTTAGCAGGCCTTGTTCTTCAACCATATCTTTATCAAACTGAGAAGTAACCTTATCGTCTTTTCCAATTGTAAGCGGAATATATTCAGTAAGTTCTTCGGGCGTAATTATAATACCGGCTGCATGCATTCCAAATGATTTAGGTGTATTAGCCAGGTCAAGAGCAAGCCCAAACAAATCAGGGTGTTCTTCTGCTGCTTTTTTTATGTCTGGTACTGTATCTATTGCTTGTTGAATTGTTAATGGCTCTCCATCGAATACCGGAATTTGTTTAGTGATATTGTTTACATTTTCAAATTCATAACCCAATATTCTGCCGGCATCTTTTAAAGCTTGTCTGCTTTTTAGTTTACCAAATGTAGCAATATTACATAGATTGTTAAACCCATATTTGCTTTTTAAGTAATTTATGATCTCTTCTTCACCATCCGGGTTTATATCCAAGTCTATATCAGGCATGGAAGGGCGTTCAGGATTTAAGAAACGTTCAAATAACAAGTGATATTTAATTGGATCGAGTTCAGTGATATGCAGCAGAAAGGAAACAAGACTTCCTGCAGCAGATCCTCTTCCCGGGCCGATATCTATACTTTTGCTTCTGGCATAATTTAAAAAGTCCCAGATAATTAAAAAATATCCAGACAGTCCTTTGTTAATAATAACAGTAAGCTCATAATCAAGTCGTTTCAAATACGTATTAATATCTACATCATTGGTAAGTACATACCTAAATAATGCATCTGTACAGAGTTTTGATATATATGTGTCAAGTGTATAACCAGATGGCACCTGAAATTCAGGGAAATGGAGCTCATCTGTTTTAATTTTCATGTTACACATATCAGCTATATGGACTGTATTATCCAGGGATTCTTGCGGAACATAGATTTTCATTTCATCTTCTGATTTCAGCCAGCAGTGTGCATAAACTTGTTCCCAAACCTCTTTATCATTATTCTTACCAAGAGTAGTAAACGATTTGTGTGTTGGGCCAAGACTATGTGCTGCATAATGTACGTCTGCTGTTGCTACTAATGGGACTGAATATAAATCAGATAGTTCGATCAGCGCATTGTTTACTACATGCTGGTTTGGTATATCATTAGCTTGGATTTCCAGAAAGAAGCGATCTTTAAACAATTCTTTATAATAAGATACTAAATGTTCTACGGTCTTCATATCATTATTTATAATTGCACGCGGAATAGATCCAGCCAAACATGCTGACTGACATAATATACCTTCTGCATATTGTTCAAGCAGTTTGTTATCAATTCTTGGTTTATAGTAGAATCCGTCAATGGCAGCTATTGAACTTAACTTCAGCAGATTTTTATAACCGGTTTCATTCATTGCAATACAGATAAGATGAGCGTATTTTATATCATCTTTATCTTTTGTTTTATGATCAGACGTAACATAAAATTCAGTTCCAAATAAAGGCTTGATTCCATGTTCAATACATGCTTTTTGATGTTCAAATACGCCATACATAACGCCATGATCAGTAATGGCTAAAGCAGGCTGCTGAAGTTCTTTTGCTCTAGATGCCAAAGCATCTGGACCGCTTAAAGCATCAAGTAAGCTGTAATAGGTATGAACATGAGTATGACAAAACATTTATAGTCTCCTTTAGATCACTTCTTTATAATTCTTATAATGGCTTTTACATAATCTTCTAAAATCATTTATGTATTGTTGGGCTCTTTGCTGAGATACGCCAAGATTTTTCCCAATATCTACAATAGACATATCATCATAAACATACATTTTCACTGCTTCAAGTTTTTTGCCCTTAAAACACGATTCTGCTGTTCCAACTAATTCACTTATAAAAAGCGAATGTTCTTTCTCGTTTGTATGATTAAAGTAGTCAAGTCTAAGTTCTAAACCATGTGAGAATTCATTTTTAAATTTGAAAACACTTCTCTTAAGATAGTTCTTAACTTTTCCATTCATATAGCTTACTGCATATGTTGAGAGTTTTGCTTTTTTGCTATTATATCTCTTTATTGATAATATAAGCCCTATTAAGCATTCTTGTAAAATATCGTCAAATTCTACGCCATCTATATATTTGTTCCATTTGTTAGCAGTATTTAATGCTAGTGGATAATTTTCTTCAAAGATCTTTAACTGTTCTTCGTTTAGTTCATATTTATTCACAAATGGCCCAACCTCCTTTTTAAAAAATCTGTTATTCTGCGGAACCAGTTGCTTTTGTATTTGTCGACTACCAGGGTTGCTCCAGGACAAACTTTTATGGGAATCTTTTTGTCTTTACACAAATTAAATAAGCGTGATAATTTTTCACTGTCTTCTATCTCAAATAACATCTTTTTGCCTGAATTATCAAACAAAAATAAATATCTTATAGTTTTATCCTTTCCTGTTTTATATAAATAAGAATTTCGTTTACCATCAGTAATTACAATTATTTCATTCATATTTAGCCAATGATACAACTGGGTTTCAGTTGTAATATCTTTAAAAATGTTATTCACCCCCATTAACAATTGTTACTGATACGGTTCTCCTTCCAAACTCGAAACATTCAGCAGCACTATCCATAAATATATCAACCGTTCGTCCATGTACACCAGTATCTTCGACCTTATAATAACCAGATATTCCAGGGTAATCAGATTCTATATATATCGTACTTCCCATTGGTATTACTGATGGATCTACCGCGACAGTATGGTTTATTCTAGGATACACTCCGATGGCTGTATTATTTCCTGTATGTGTATAAGCGGTTGCAACAAATTCAATAGAATAGTCTTCTCTGCTCGGAGAAGGGACTATTTCTCTAGGGGTTTCAGTCACTATTTCCTGAACTATCGGAGTTTCAGGAATTTGTTCAATTGCGTTTGTTTGACATAAAGTTAAGTTTAAAAATAATGCAATAATTATAGCTTTCTTCAAATAAAAAACTCCTTTTAATTTTCTAGAGTTTTTCTTGCTATAAGCATCCTCCTTTACTAGAACAGTATTTTTTTTGTTATCTCCAATAATGGTGAAGGCCTGGTGTTTAGGCATTATAATAATCATATTTTCAGAAAAGACTGAAGCTCGTCCGTCAGATGTAAGTCGTAATATCGAAACCTGTAAACCGATATCGTCCGGCTTCTACTTTCATACTTGTAGTAAAATTGCATGGTAGTATTACCAATTAATTTCACATATTATTACCTAAAACACCAGACCAACAACCAAATCTTATCCTAGACCATCCAAATAATTGGATGCGTCAAAATCAATTTTAACTTCTGCATTTGCCATATCAATAGCAATGGAAAGAGCATTAACCTTTTTGGTAAGCTCTTTGACTTTAGCCTTATAAATATCAGGATCATAGGTGATAACCGATATAGTCTCCTCGCTGTACCGGCTGGACTTTGGATTCTTGTCTTCGTTAGCCAGGCTATTATATACCTCTATTCTTTCTCTGATACTTTTAGCGGTTTGAATAGCAGTAGAAATGGGTATTGTTTTTCCATCCCAGTTCACAGAATTTTCAATATTGGCTTTATCACGAAGATAGGTGAGTTTAATAAGATCATCAACAGCAACATCCATCTCTGCGAAAACTTCTTCAACCTTTCTAGCAGGGAAGATAGGAGCAGAATCTTTGTTATACTCAATTTTTGTTATGTGATACAATTCTGTTTTTAGTGCCAGCAAATGCTTTTTGATTGCTGCTTCTATAGGCTGAGCTGCAGCTAAGGTAATCATATATGTTCCTCCTTCTGTCTTTTTAATTTTTTGCATCTTGGACAAAACTCTGATGTTAATTTGTGTCCAATTTTCATACTATCATCAAAGGTTAAAATAGTAGTGGATATCTGATCTTTATGTGAGCACAGCACCTGTTTAATGCTTCGTACAAGTCTCATATGTTTTTCCTTCCTTAATCGTCACTTTTAACTCTTTCTATACCGGCATTAGCTATCATACGTTCACATATTGAACATGGAATGGCTTTAATTCTAACGCCATTTTCGCTGCCGGCAATATAAATAGTCGAACCGATCATGTCTTTGCGTGCTGCAGATATAATAGCATTTTGCTCTGCGTGTACAGCCATGCATTTTTCATATTGTTCTCCATGTTTTACTCCATGTGCTTCTCTCCAGCATTCGCCAGTGTCGCAGCAATTGATTTTGCTGCGTGGAGACCCATTATATCCTGTAGCAATAATTTCATCGTTCTTTACTATAATTGCTCCATATTGTCTACGTATACATGTTGATCTTTTAGAGACAGCGAAAGCTATATCAAGATAATATTTGTCTTTTGATATTCTCATATACACCTCGTCTAGTTTTTTATTAATTTGCGTATAATTTTTTCTGTAAGTTTACGGGTTATTTTTTTATCTGCTTCGCTCTTATCAACAAGCATAGATGCTTCTTCAAGTTTTTTGTAACCAATACCCATAATTCCTTCATCAACACTGTTTTTTAAGATAAGATTTATAACTCTTATTTTATTGTGTTCACTGCCGATTCTTCTTATACGGCCGATGCGTTGATGCCATATAGCAGGATTTGCTGGTAAATCGAAATTGATCAAGAGGGAAGCTTTTTGCAAATTCAATCCGTAATTCCCTGCATCAGTTGAAACAAAGAATCTTATATCTTCATCATATTTAAATTTATCAATAGCAGCCTGGCGTTCATACGGCTGCATAGATCCATTTAATACAACTGATTCACCAAGTTTGGAAAGCTCTCTGACTATAATCCGCTGCATTCTTTCAAACTGTGTAAAAATTACTGCTTTTGTTCCCGGGTTGCTTTCCAGCGTTTCTTTAAGAATGATATAAAGTTCATCCAATTTCGGAGACTTTTTAGATCCTATGGTATATTTCTGTACCATTTTCGAATCGCTTAGTTCCAGTAACTCAGGAGAATCACATAGTTCTATTGCGATATTAAATAAACCATATATCATATCTGATTTTGGGTGTTTATCATCGCCTTTCCATTCTTTTATTTCTTCCACGATTTTATCTATATCTTTAAAGATGCGATCATGACATGCCATTTGTTCTTTGGTCGGTATGGCACGAATAGTTGTTACAGTAAGATCTGGTAGCTGAATGCCAACTTCTTCAATAGTCCTTTTAAGCATATAAGGCTGTATTTTTTTTCTAAGTTCTCCAATTGTTTTTGGATTGGTTCCTACTGGCACATTTCTGCGTCCATACTTATTTGCAGTAATAATATATTTTTTGCGAAATGCCCAGCGGTTACCCAGGAGTTCCGGTTTGAAGAACTCAAACAGGGAAAAAATTTCTTCGGCCTTATTTTGAATTGGTGTTCCCGTTAAGAGCCATTTATATTCCGCTTCAATCGTTTTTATTTGTTTGGCAGTATCGGTATCTATATTTTTTATTCTATGCGCCTCGTCTAAAATTACAACGTCTGGTTTGATATTTTGAATGAAGGCAAGATCAAACTCTTCTCTGGCTAATTCATAATTCACAATAAAAAAGAAAGAGTCGCTCTGGTATTGTTTTTCTCTTTGCTTTCTGGTGCCATCGACTACGGTATAAGTAAGATCAGTAAACTTCTTTATTCCGTCAATAGCATACTGGTATTTCAGAGAAGCCGGAGTTATTACCAGGACTCTTTCAATTCCTTTGTGCTCTTTTAAATAATATGCAGCAAGTATTGATTGAATGGTTTTTCCAAGACCAGGATCATCAGCAAGAATTCCTTTTTTAACGCTCAACAGGAAATCGGCGCCAATAATTTGAAAGGGGAGAGCAGGATGCTTTAAGTGCATCTTTATCAATTCATTGGAAAATCCACCAAAATTAAGTGTTGGCACTTCAATTTCTTTTAAATCGTCCCAACACAATTCTTCATTAAAAAGTTCATTTACAAGATCGGTATGGATAATTGGGACATACCAATAGCCATTATCATATCTGCTGTTTGGTATGCCCTTTATTACGTCTACTGTCTCGTAAAATTCTTTCTTAGACATATCGGATATACGTAATTTAATACATGTATCAGTCTTGCTCGCAGTAATCAGTTTATATGTCCTCCATAACTATAACTATAATTATTATAACATCCTAATTATGAAAATCAAAATACTTTACGTATTTATAATACCTATATGTCAAGACATAAGTTGCCAATATTGCTGAGATTTTCTTCGGTAGTGATGCCTTTCTTTGCCAAATTCCACATTTCTTCGGTGACTGAATGACCGTCGACCACATAATGTTTTGTTTTGCCAAATGGAGATTTCACAATACATGGAGCCGTTGTGTAATTATTGCATACTCCATTTTGGTAATAAGTCTCTGATATTTTATTTCCGTACTTAACAATCAGAGCTGGGCCGTCTGTTCTATGAAGTTTTCCTTTCAAATAATATGCTTTTATTTCTTTATTCCCATATTTAATATACACTGCTGGTCCATCTGTTTTGGAGTAAACCCCATTTTCAATAAAACATTCAAATATTTTTTCTTTCTTTTTGTTATAAACGACAGAATATCCTGTGTTATTATCCTTAAGATTAATGAATTTTTCATATGTTCTTATATCTCCGTTGGCAAATGTTCCATAATAACAATCTTCTTTTGTGTTAAATATTCGAAATAGATTTTTTACTCTTGGATTATTGTAATATACTGAAATGTTATTTTTATTTTCTCTTAATAGAATTTGCTCAATATCTTTATAATAATATTTAATAAACACATCTATATAGTGCTTTGTTAACTCAGGATCTTTACATTTCAATTTTATATGAGATATAAGTGATTCTTCAAGTTTATCTATAGTAGACTGAAGCTCATTCTTTAGCTCGTTTAAACTTTTTAATGCAGTTTTATATTTTTCTTTGTCTGACAAATCTTTCAAATTACTATAGATGGAAGCATAAAGTTTCTCATCTATAAGTAAAATATTATCATACTTTTTTCCGTCTATCATGCCTTTTAACAAATTTGCCATGATTGCTCCTTTCTTTATGAGGCATAATCGGATCGATGAATGATGTGCATATACTGGCTTACATGTGTAAGAGATTTTTCAGCACTGTTTTTGTCATAGAAGCTGACCCACAATATCTTGTTGCCGCTGTTTTTAACAATCTTTGCAATACCATTGCTGAATTCCTGGGTGTGTAAATCACCAATACATGTGTCAGTACATACAACAACGATATCTCCAAAACCAACCTTAGTCTTGGAGTTCAGCACTTTGTCGAGAGCGGGGACAATAGCTGTTCCACCGCCGCCCTGCAGCGAATTTATAGACAACAATTGTTGTCTGTTTGAGATGATTATCGGATCATATGCTTTAGTATCCCATGGAATAATGGTGATATCTGATGACCGGTTTGCATATTTCAACGCATCCATTGCTACACCGGCCATGGCTTCAATTTCTTCTTTGCCTATGGAACCAGACGTATCCATCAGTATGTAGAACTTGCCTACATCGTTAAATCTTCTTCCCGGGTAATCATTATTTCTTCTGCTGGTGATATGCCATGCAGATGTTACATTGTTGCCCATAATTGTATTATGAATGTGGGTCTTTATAACTCTGTTCCAAGGTATTCTGGTTTCAAGAATCTTATCAAAGTATCTGGCCAGACCTACAGGAACATTGCCGGCCTGTCTTGCCTGCAGCATTGCCTGTTCAAAGATTTTCTCCCAATATTCCTGTTGAGCAGAAGACTCTCCGATTCCTTTGCTGTCATCTTCGATTTTTTCTCCGCGGCTGACTTTTCCTTCTCCTTTTATTTCAGTGCCATGTGTAGTATGTGTTCCGCCAGATATTGCATTAGCCTGGATGGTAATTCTCTTAAACTGGTTTTTATCAACAGAATCTAATGCAGCGATATATAGCTCATTCCAGAGATAATTCATACAATTCCAGGACCAATAGCCCTGGATACCAAGAGTTCTCTGCATTTTATCTACGTCTATTGCAATATTGTTTAATTGAGAGAAAAATGTATTTTCAGTGATCATTGGCACAACATTGGTTGTATTAATCAAGTTTTCTTTCAGAATTGTATTTACGATAACATCTTCGCAGACGTTCGCTACCATCATACAATATTCAAACGGCAGATCGCGTTTAACTCCTTCTGTTCTAACGAAGTCCATGGACCAGGTATGATGTAAAACAAAATGGAACATTTCGTGGAGAATCAAAGCCAGAAGTTCTTCGACTTGTTTTTGTCTGTCTGATGTGGATTCCTGCAAAAGAGAAAACACAGTGTTCCAAAATGCAGGATTAATATAGACATATCCATCAGTAGCTGAACCCATAGTTGGTATACCAGATATACTTGGATCAGGATGGGTAATTTTTATTGGTGCCTGCAGCAGGAGCCACTTTAGAAATGGGTCCTGCACGTAGACAATCAGATTTGAGATAACGGTGCTTAAGCGAGATGCAATGTCAGTCAGGTCTTGTTCAGACATCTTTCTGACGTTTTCAGCAAATCGTTGCTCAAACGCATGGCCAGGATTATCAATTTTATCAGGTCCGTATGTTATGGACATGTAATAACCTCCTTAAACTGACGCAACCTTTCTCATCAATTTGGGATCGGTGCAAATTTCGTTGATTACCTGAGTAATGGTCTGCTTGTTAATCATAACAGCTGCAACAGAAACCAGATCTTTAACTGATTCCTTTGCGTCGTCCGGGATCAGGAACGGATGCTCAAGAACGTGGTTATCTGATTTGTAGTTCGGCATTTCTTCCGGCCGTCTATGGCACATAAAATCGAGGACAATATCAGGTGACAGTTTGGAATACTGGTTATAATATGCTTTAGTCTTTACTGTGTCGTTTGCAATGTCTTTTGCGAATACCAGCATGGACAAAGATTTCATGATACCTTCCATGTCATTTACGGAACGGCTGAAAATATCTGCAGCAATGAACGCAATATTGATATAGTCCTTACCGATAGAGGATAGTCCTTTCAGGATATGGCTAATGTTGGAAAGATTTTTCGGCATCATTTTTGCTTCAAAAGCAGAATGAATTTCCCTTCCCAGCATAGTTCCGATAGCACAGAGTTCTGAAGCCTTCATCTTCTTCATTTTGGATATAACTTCAGTTTCGGAAGGATTGGAGAACAGGTCTTCCAGCATTGAGTAATTGTTATACCAGGCAACAAACATTTGACCTTCAACCGGGCCGATGAATCCAGGAGCGTCCAGGATACCATCTTTTAAACTCTGGTGGCTGATAATGTTGTTCTTAACTGCGATCTTCATAGTCTGAATATGACGCAGCAGAGATTCACAGCTTCTGGGGGAATGGAATCCTTCCATAACATCTTCGTTCGGGTTAACAGGAGTAGCAGCCAGATAAGAAAGGTAACCAGCAACAGGATAGTCAAGGTTTTCTCTGTATTTGGATTTCATATATTCCAGCCATTCCTCTGCTACGGCCGGGTAAGTATTAATAACAACTGCTCTGTTAATCAGCGGAGCAGGAAGATTCATAGCCAAGGAGCTGTGTTCAGGTTTATTTCCTGCCATAACGATCATAACTCCATCATGCAGCTGGCAATAACCGGTCTTTCTTTCGCCGACAAGCTTTAACGCAACGGCTCTTAAATCATTTCTTGAAACATTGGTGATCTCATCAATGAAGATCATGCCGGGATAGTATCTTAAGAGTGAAGCCCAGGACATAGGAACAAATTCAGTTACTTCAACTGAGAAACTTGCCTCTTCAGTATTTATCATCTGGGTAGTTTCAATCGGTTTGCCGGAGAAATCAATTGGATCATGAGTCAACAGGTTGAAGTCAACAAATATGAAAGGATTACCAGATAAGGCCTGATCTTTTTCAGATGGAGAAAGCCGGGAAAACTGTGAAAAATCAATATAGTCGTATTCCATTCTTTCTGCTACAGCTTTTGCAGCCTGTCCAACGCCTTCTGTTTTACCAGTACCAGATTGTCCAAGGAGCAGCACCGGTTTATGTTCTTCCTTATTTTCGTAGACCTTTGATGCATAATGATTGGACAGATAATAGTCTGAGATCCTCTCGGCAATTTGATTAATTTTCCAGTTCATTAAAATAACATCTCCTTTTTGTTTATTTTTTAGTTCTCCACGTAAATATTGCATGGAGAAATTCTTAAGTTTAGGGTTTTATTTTTTTTTTGCGTTTATCATCTTATACTAGAACAAGTATATCATATTCTAGTAAAAGGTCATAAAAAAAACGAAAAATTTATGGCATATACTGGAAAAATCTTAAAAAAATTTTATGCCCTCAAACACCGGATACTACTTGGTTTGAGGCTATTCCCAAAAATAGTAAAAAAACTTTTTTCGAAAATTAGGTGCTTAAGTGGCATTTTTATAGGTAATATATACATAAAGTATATATTCAAATTCTTTTAAGGTGGTGAGTACTTTAGGTTTGATAAGAACAATAGCAAAACATTAATGTATTGTTATCTATTCAGTTTATTACGATTAGAATTGTAGATCACTTATATACACCCTCCAATGAAAATCATAGATCACTTATATAAGTTCCAAATGAAAATTATAAATCACTTATACATTCCCTTCAATTAAAGTTAAAAATCTCTTATATATCTTTCCAGATAAAAAAGAGATGTTATTCACTTAGTACATCTAAGTATTAGTAATATCTGAAATTAGTAGACTAAATACATAGATTAAAGTTACAGATATTGCTACATACAAATCGAAATAAAGAAACAAATAAGTAATACAAATAAATGGTTCGGTACCAGCTTTAAAATTAATTTATATACTTTTCACACTTATTTTTCTTATAGAAATCTCTCTTCTTATTTATCTGTTTTCCTTTTCTATCTCTTAACAGATTGCATTCAGGACATATATGGTCTTTAAATTTTGCGTTACAGTATACACATCTCTTATTTGTATCTATCATCTTAGTTCCTCCGGAAATGTTTTCTTAAGTCTTTTGTTTGTTCTATATTTAAGTTTAAGCTCTTGGTCGTTATACCATAGTTGATAATCATGATTTCCAAGGTAAGTTATAACTTCTACTTTGTCTGATAGAATTCTTGCTACAACTGCATGTCCTTCATGAGAAATTTTATATATGTTTTCTCCAGGCCTTCGACTTCCTTTCTTGCCTTTTAAAACAATCTTAATTAAGAACTTCCTTATGTCTTCATCGCTCATATCACACTCTGCAAATGTTCTATTTCTAACTTGATCTATAGCATGTTTTTTAATTGACACGCTGATTTTTTTATCCTTAAAAGAACAATAGCCAGAGCTTTTCAAGGATTATCTTCCTCCTTCTTTTTCTTTTTCCGTACCACAGCGGGTACAAGTGTTGTTGTTGGAATCATTTTTAAGCCCACAATAAATACAAGTCCACATTTATATCACTCCTTATAAAATGAAATCAAGTTTAGTCATGTCTTTAAGTGCATCTTTTGTTTTTTTTTACTCCTTGCATAGGCCTATACCCATTCCAACTTGTCAATGAACGGTTTCGTCGCCTCAGAAACGTATCTCTTGAGCTCCGCCATCAAGATATTCTGATTGGCGGCGTATATGCCATAACACGAATCTTCTTCGTTGTATTCCGTATGCCCACAACAGTCGCACTTCTTCTTTTGCAAGGTAATGACCGCGAACACTTCCCCTTTAAGATACATATCATAGGCCTTAACTAACTCGTCCATATATTTCTCGATCTCCTCTCCAGGGCAATCTGCATAGTCGTCTATGAATGTATAGGCCCATCCAATTTGACCAGAATCCCATGGGCAACTGAACGGAGCAAGGCTGATAGTCATTCCTCCGTGCTCATAAGCATAAACCGGAGCAATAACAATCTTGTTAGAGTTTTCGACCAGATCATAAAGATCATTGAAGTCACTATCCTCAACCATTTGGTCCCAGAGATACTTAAACTCTTCGGAGTTAAAAAGCATTTTGCCATATTCAACTTTCTTTTCCCATGTAGTGTTAAAAGCCATATCCAAGAGGATATTTGTTTCCGTTTTCTCCAAAGATATGCCGCCAAATCCCATCCAATACTCAAACAGCCTCACCATGGCCGGATCCCAAAAGCCTTTATCCGCTTCTTTGTCATGGGTCAAAAGTTTAGACAGCAAAGATTCAATAAAGTCATTTTTATTCCTAAATCCATGGTTGTCGCCCTTGAACCTTGGGTGAAAACAGACTACGTTTTCGTATCTGTCCCATTCTGCTGGGCTATCAGGATTTGGATCCACAATGACTTTGATCAAATAGCTATCGTCTTCGTATTTTGCCACTAAGATTTCTTCCATGCCAATCCTCCTTTGTTGTTTTTGCCCGGGGACTGAGCCCCGGGCTATTAACCTTAAGCGTTGAGGGCGTCTGCTAGTTCTTTAACAGTTTTCTTGGCCCAATCAACATGATCTCCCTCTGCCACTTTACAATTATCATATATATAGCTATCCACACTTGCTTTGATTATAGTTATGCTCATTTCTGCAAGTTTTTTCTTTGGTTGAAACATATAAAGACCCTATAAGCTTGCCTTCAATATGAAAAACATATTCAATTGCATCACGATTTTCATATCTTTTTATCTTCATTTATCTCACTCTTAAAAATGCATATATAGCAAAGCCAACTATAATACCGACAATAAAAGTAATCATGATTTCAACTCCTTTATATTTTTAGGTCACCAATATATTTATCTAAGTTGATACATGTTTCTTTTTCCATTTTGATTTGACTCATGGCTGCCATGAGTGCATTTTTGATTCTATTAGCAAGCTTCTTTTTGTAATAATATGTTTCTTTATATTCTCTGGGCTCTATATTGATATTAAAATAACTGAGACTATTCTCTATGCTATTAAACGTATATTCAATGATAAATCGCATGTTTGAATTGTTTTTATTTAGAAAAGCATAATCAACCTTAATATCTTTTATAATATCAATTTCTCCATCGGCAAAATAAATGCTCGTTGAGCATTTTTCAATGTTTATAATATAGCTATCATTATGCAGGTTTTTTATTTTAAACTTAAGCATATATATCTCCTATATTTCAAAGCTTGACAAAGATATGTTTAGAAGATTCTCTTCAGTACTTTTTTTCATTCTTAAATATTTTAAAAAATCTTTTAACTCTGATATAAACAACTGACTTGCATTTTTAACATCAAGATGTTCCTTGAAGAAAACATCTCCAATATAGTATGATGTATCACCAATATTACAATATAGAGAATATTTTTTATTTAAGAGGTTTTTTAAAAAAAAGAAGTTGCTGTTGTCATCAACATCGATCCTTATAAAAAGATGGCATGGATCACATATAATGCTGCCACGAATAACATCATATATATCAAGAGTTTTTATATATTCAAACATATAACTTTCCTTTTTAGAGTATTAAATTCACTTCGATATCAAGGTTCTCATCGGTCTTAACATGCATTTTTGCTTCGCAAGTAGCTTTTTCCAATAAGCGAATAGTTTCGCTAAAATTTGCATACGACCCGATCCGTATCACCCTTCTGCCACATCGTAGTTTTTCTTTATTCTGTGGATAATTTGATTTATCTAAAAAAACCATATGGATTTGATTATACTCTCCAAATGTCATTAAATAGACATTTTTAAGTTAGATGCATCTTCTAAATTCTTTTCAATATTATTTAGCCTTCTATATGCAAATATTACCTCGCATATACATTCTTTGAGTATATCTAGATATTGATCTGTTATATAGAACTCGTTTTTTAAGATGAACGTAGCTACTGTTTTTTTGAACCTATCTCCTTTAAAATAAAATGAAACTACTATACGATTTAGGTTATAATCAACTGAAGCCTCAAGATAATCTTTGTTTATATCTTTCTGTTCAGGAATTCTATTAATGCCAAGTATATATTTTTCTATTGCTGCCACGACCATATATGAGCCGTTGGCCGGATATTCATAAGCAAGATCTTCAATTGCAACTTTTTTAAGATTGCTTATTGCTTTTTCAAATTTCATATTTCCATCACCATCTTACTGGATATGCTTTCAAGATTTGACCTAGTGTCACGTATCTTTTTGCATGTTTCTAACAGATCGAATGTTAACGACTCAATCATTTTGAATTCTTTAGATGTAAATTTATATTCATTCCAAAACATAAAGGATGCAGCAAATGTATTTTTATGATAAACAAATATTTTTGTAATGTTAGGCTGCAGAGTTCTTTCAATTATTGTAGAATCCATATGTTCTTGATGGATATTATCATCTAAAAGTTTGTGTATTGACAGTCTAATATCAACCTTATCTGTTTTTACTGTGATATAGTGTGCAGCGAAAATGGTGTCAGACATAATTGTTTCAAGAGCGGTTTTTCTAAGATTATTTAAAATTCTAATCATAGCAACTCCTTATATTTCAATCTTTATATTGTCTATCTGATTCAGGTTTGATTTTGTAGATAGAACAAGTCTTACAGATGACATGATTTGATGAGTTAACTCTTTTACCTCTTCAATCTTATATTCTAATTTTTTAGTACATTGAACTACTCCCACTTTCGCTTCGCTTAGAAGTGGGAGATGAATTGCTAATATGTTTGACATATGCGTGCTAATATGATATTCTATAATCAGTATTATAAATGATGAAAGACTGATTATATGAGGGGATTAGATACAAACAACCATTCAGTGTTCGCTATGTACTACTATCTTGTGTTAGTTATAAAATACAGAAGAAAAGTCATAAATGAAGATATATCTGTAAGACTACAAGAAATATTTGAAAATATACAAGATAAATATAATATTACATTACTAGAATGGAATCATGATAAAGACCATATTCACATATTATTCAAAGCACATCCAAATACAGAAATAAGCAAGTTCATAAATGCTTACAAAAGTGCAAGTAGCAGATTAATAAAGAAAGAATTTCCTGTAATAAGAAAACAGTTATGGAAAGAGTATTTTTGGTCTAGGAATTTCTGTCTAATAACAAAAGGTGGAGTACCAATTGAGGTAATTAAAAAATATATAGAAAACCAAGGAAAGTGAGGTGCATTTATGTTAAGAGCATATAAATTTAGATTATATCCTAATAAAGAACAAAAGGAATATTTTGCTAAATGCTTTGGTTGTACTAGATTCATTTACAATCAAATGTTAGCAGATAAAATTGAATACTATAAGAAAACTGGCGAAATGCTTAACAATACACCTGCACAGTACAAGAAAGAATATCCTTGGCTTAAAGAGGTGGATAGTTTAGCATTAGCAAATGCACAAATGAATCTAAATAAAGCATACAGGAACTTCTTTAGAGATAAGTCTGTAGGTTTCCCTAAGTTCAAGAGTAAGAAAAGAAATAGACATTCTTATACTACCAACAATCAAAAGGGAACTATCTATATTGAAGATAAGTATATAAAATTACCTAAACTAAAATCTATGATAAAAGTTGTTCAGCACAGACAGTTTGATGGCGAGATTAAATCTTGTACAGTATCAAAAACACCTACTAACAAATACTATATATCTATATTAGTAGATGAAGATATAAAACAATTGCCTAAAAGCAATAATAAAGTAGGAATAGACCTAGGAATTACAGATTTTGCAATTACATCAGATGGAGAAGTATTTGAAAATCCTAAATGGCTAAGAAAATCAGAGAAAAGACTTACAAAACTACAAAGAGATTTATCAAGAAAGAAAAAGAGTAGTAATAATAGAAATAAAGCAAGACTTAAAGTTGCTAAATTGCATGAAAAGATAGCCAATCAAAGAAAAGATTTTCTGCACAAATTATCTTCTAAAATTATAAACGAAAACCAAGTCATAGTTTTAGAAGATTTGAAGGTCTGCAATATGCTAAAAAACCATAAGCTAGCAAAGGCAATAAGTGAAGTGTCATGGTCTAAATTCAGGATGCAATTAGAATATAAAGCAGAATGGTATGGTAGAGAGACAATAATAGCACCATCTAATTACGCAAGTAGTCAACTATGTTCTAGTTGTGGTTATAAGAATCCAGAGGTGAAAAATCTAGCACTTAGAGAATGGACTTGTCCTGAGTGCGGAGTAATTCATGATAGAGATATAAACGCTAGTAAAAATCTACTGAAATTAGCTATATAATTTTGGTACTATCGGGGTAGGAACTACCCTTAGAGCTTGGGTAAACTTGGTAGGTTACTACTATTGACCAAGAAGCTTCCACTTCAACGAACGAATGTAAGTAAGTGGTGAGCAGTTCACCTGCAGAATTCACATTATCTTTCGTCACAGAGTTCCTCCATTATTCCAAGTAATTCGGCAATTAAAAAGCCGAAGGCAAGCGTCAATATGTTTTCATTAATTAAGCATGCCATACAGGAAAAAATTCTTATCAGAGATTTAACAATACTGTAAACAAGATGCTCTTTACTATTCATATATCTTATCTCCTTAATTTGTTGCAATGTTGCATATATTTTAGAATTATTTATTAAGATTATTATAAACTGCGATAATTTCTCGCAGAATATTTTCTATTTTATTCTGTTAGAACTTTGAAGATGTCTTTACTGCCAGACAAAAAGTTATCGATAAATGATTTAACAGCTTTTTCCATGATTTTCTCCTATATTTCCAGATTGGTGCCAGTAATATTTTTTAAGCCGTCTTCTGTTTGTTTTATTTTCAATCTGATTTCTTTATATGCCTGGATAATTTCTTTAATTGCCTGTTCAATTTCTTTTGTAAGTGTAAGCATGTATGGACTATCTGGAAATGAAAATGAAATATGGTATGAATCCATAATGATGGTTTCATTGCTGTTATGCAGCATTAAATAGACTGTATTTGCATCCTTTTTTATATAGAAAGAGTACTCTTCTATATTGAACGGCAAGGTTAATGACCACCTAATATTACAAAAGTCTATATCTATTTTAAAACGATTGTCTTTATATATTTCATATTCATTATTTAAGAATTTTCTTCTAAATTCTTCGACATGCTTCATAATCTTACCTCAAATCTCAAAATCTTTATCAAACTCATACATATTATCCTCTATTCTAGTATAAGCTTTGGTTGTTAAACAAACTTTTTTATGCATTTCTTTAATTTTTGGCAGCATTGCTTCTGCTGTTTTTTTTGCGTAATAGCGAGACGTATGGAAATATGGATCTTTAAAAAGAGTAAATCTGCTATTACCATATTCACATATAATTGAATAAATAAAGTAATCGCAATAAGAAAAATTTTTTTTCTTTATTTTATACTTAAAATCAGTATTTTCGTCTGTTGGAAAACATAGTTGAATTGGATATCCGCGCAGCATACATTGTACATATGTTACCTCATATAAAAATTCATATTGAAGATCATCACGAATTTTAATTTGTGCTAGATTTTTACTCATATAATCAGGTCAACTCCTGACTGATCCAAATTGTCTTTAGTTTTAACATATGTATTATTAACACAACGCAAAAGATTTAATATATCTTGCAGTATTTTTCGTTCATTTTGTATTATGAATGGTTTGTCAAATTTAAGCCATCCAACACTTATACTCCTTTGATTATGCCTATATTTTATAATAGAGCTTAATTCTGAAAAATATTCTACAAAAAGATCTATCTCTTCTGGATCTATATCGGTAGGTATATAAAATACAGAATCTACATTATTGTAAACACAATAAATAGTTATATACGTACCGTTTTCATCTTCTTGTGTATTGCCAAAATTTATAATTTCTATATCAAATTTCAAAACTGTCACCTGCTTGTTCCAGATTACCGTTGGTTTCACTATAGGTATAGGTTGCCTGTATAACTGAACAGATTTTCAATAATCATATATCGAGCTCCAATTCTTGTTCTTCCAGATTAATTTGAGTTATTACATAAGAATTGGTATAGTACATAACTTGTTTTACAAATTCAATTAATTTTTGTTTTTGTTCTGCTGTCCTAGTAGAAGATACCAGTAGTTCTGTTATAAGAATATATCTATTATGCTTTTCATCATAATAAGATACTACTAGACGTACTCCTTTCTGATTAACACTTAGTTTTATTTCATTTTCAGATATATTAAGCGGAACATAAATATGTACCGGATAGCCTTCGTAATTAGATACCACATATACATATGGACCGTCTTTATCAACAAGACGGTGTACAATTCTTATCTCCATTTCCAGATTTCCTGCTCTTCTTTCTTGATTTTCCGCTGCAGAGCAATTTTTGTTATAAGTACAACAGATCCCTGGACACATTTATCACAAATGTGAGAGGTATAAGAATCATTTGCGATCATAATATCTACTTGTGATTCTTCTCTGCCGCAAAAATTACAAATAATCATGTCGATCCTCCTTAAATTTTAAAATTATTTTCACAAACTTCTGCCAAACTTTTAATAGTCTTTTTTCTTTTTCTTAATAAGGGTATTATTTTTGCTTTCAAATGAACGGCCAAATTATAATATTCCTCGGCCGTCTTATTTTTTTCTTCATGAGTACAAAAAAGCGAGGGGGTATATGTTGCAACTATCCAATATGAATGGTCCAACTCAGCTATAATTTCAATTCTATTGCTAAACATATAATATCTTAGCGAATAAAGCTCAAAACCCGGGAAACGAAATGTATAATACTTGTGGTTTACTATGCATTCTACAGCGATATATTCAATGCTGCCTGCTTTTTCGTCTCCATCATTAAAGGTAATTGATAATATTTCGCAGGTATTATCTTCCATAAACAGCATATAAATCTCCTCATATTTCTATTTTTAGATTACCAATTAATTCAAGATTCCGGGTTGTATTTTTCTTTTTATCCAGATAGAGATAAAAATGATCAACTATGCGTTGTACTATTTTTTCTTTCTTCTTTAGTACTTCCAAATAATCATCGAGTAGTTGATAACCATCATTAGGAGTTTCATGATAAAAACTTGTGATGGCCCATATGTGATTTTCATATTGTCCATAAATAAATATATAACTACTTTTAGAATTATTGTTTATCTTACCAAATATATTCTCTGGTTTGAAATCTAAGGGCAGATATATGTAAGATGACTCATTATCTAGACCAAGTTTAAACTTGAAAAATTTATATGTTCCATTAGTCGGTTTTCCATTATAAAATTCCAAGAATTTCCCTTGATACTTACATAGATATGTTTCAACTCCATTTTCTATTGCTACAAACATATGTCTCTCCTTATATTTCAAATTCTAAATTAACAGAAATCTGTAAATTATTTTCTGTTTTAACAATTTCTTTTGCCAAACTAATGATTTCTTTTAATTCTTTTAAAATCTGTTTTGCTCCACATGGTCCAAGATTATCAACATCAATAGCATTAAGAAAATCATTGTTTTTATAGAAAATATCATAATAACCATGGAAACCATTATAGAAAAGGCCTGAATTTTTGGGGAGTTTTCTATATTTACATTGTAGATCTTCACTGTTTTCATCTATGTCTATAGGCAGAAAAAAAGAATGTTTATAATCTTTGCGTCCAATTATTGTATGGTAATTAAAGCTAAAACAATTTATAATCTCAGAACATTCATTAAATGAGAAATGACCTATTCTAACCATATTTATATCTCCATATCAATATCGGCTATTTCTTCAAGGTTTTCCAGTGTTTCAAATATAGCATATGATTTATTTGTTTCTGATTTTAAATATTCCATAAAATTGTTTAAGTCTTCATAATAAACAACAATTCCGCCAATAATACTCTTAAATACGTCTTCAAAATTTATATCTGCCATACTATATCACTCCTTTATTTGTACTTTGCCAAATCATAAATTTGTTAAAAAATACTCCTTTGGACATCTCAAATTCTTTTTACTTTTATGTTATGAAATGATTGATTTATGTTCTTTATCTGCTTTTATTCCATTTGTTTTTTGCAACGATAGCATCATGTAATTCTAAAATCATCTCTTGACATGCTTCCATATCTTCATAAACATCTTTCATGCTGTATGGTGCGCCATTTTTACCATGTCCCGAATCATCTAACCACAAAGATGCTTCTTCTGAGGGATCATAATTATCATAGTATTCAAATAATTTGTTAATTAAATCCTCTGTACTATCTGCCGTAATACTCATACAAAAATCTTGACCTGCTGGACTCCATTTTTCGAATTCAAAATTATTGCCATTAACCGTTATATTCCAATCAAGTGGTTCTGCAATTTTTACTACCTTGTTAATATCTTTCTTGTTCATTTTATAACCTCCTTATTATTTTTATCGTTTTTTGACACTCCCACGGCTAAAGCGCATGGGATTCTCGGGTGAGTAAAACCAAAAATTATATGAGCATATTGATACTTATTGTTCCTATAAATAGATATGATATAATCTCTGTTATCGTCGTCCATCTCCATATAAAGTTCATGTGTTAATTTTAAGGTTCCTATAACAATCCAGGTTTCCTTCCGTATTTTTGTATATTTTTTCTATTTTTCTAATTTCTTTAAGAGCTTCGGTGAATAATGCAGCTACTTTCTCTGTTTTCTCATATGATGTTCCTTCTATCATAATTAAGTATCTATTGTCTAAAGTATACTGTACTAGAAAATATCTATTTTTATAGAATTCTTCTGCTTTGAAATCATGATAATAATATTCTAATTCAGTACTATATACTACATAGTTATAGATCTTTCTCATATTTTCATAAACAAATATTTTATACATTCTGCCAAGATCATATGTATCTATATCGATTTCATATTTCAGCTGTCCAACATCCACAATCATTTAAATTTTCCTCCACCACTTCAGACATATTTTTAAATTTGGGCTCTATTTCTCTTATAGATTTAAGAGCTGCTGTAAATATTGCAACTAATTCTTTTGCATCTTCTTTGTGCTTTATTTCCATTAAAGCCAGAACTCTTTTTTCCGCTGTACATTGTGTAAGAATTATTTCATCGAAGACGCTTTTAATTGTTCCAAAACTATGATAGAAGTGATCTAGTTCATAATTATATATTTCAAGTTTATATTTTATTTTGTTTTTATTAAGAACAGATATCTTATATTTCCTGCCAAATTTATCTACCTCTATCTCAATTTTATATCTCAATTTCAAGACCTCCGCAGTTAAGTAGATTTTCTTCCATATCGTTATATATTTTCTCTATTTTTCTAATTTCTTTAAGGGCTTCAGTGAATAATGCAGCAGTTTCCTCAGCATCTTCTTTTGTCCTTAATTCAATAATCGATAAAGACTCTCTTTTTATGGTGTGCTGGACAAGAATATATTCGTTTGAGTAGAAATTTAATACACTAAAACCATGGTAATAATATTCAAGTTCGTGACTATATATTTCATGGCTAAATATGAAGCTTAGACCATCACGGATATATACAGTGTAACTTCTACCAGATTTATATGTCTGTACGTCAATTTCATATCTCAATTTCAAGGTCTCCAATAATTTCTCTATAATTTTTAAAACTTTATTTCTATTCCAGGGAAGGCAAGCTATATTTGGAATTACAACCCAGAGATTATCAGACTGAGTAGCAATGATCATGTTGCCATTAAAATCAATTTTTGGATTACATATGAACGTAGGAAGATTGATTGGTATCATAACGTCGAATATATTTACATTTATCTTGTAATAATAATTACTAAATCCGGGTCTTATTTTTCCTTGGGCGTGATACTCAAGAAAACTTTCAAGACTATATATTAATTTTTAGTTCGCCGATTTCTTCAAGGTTTTTATCTATATTTTCTTTTAATCCTTGAACATAATTGTTTACTCTCAGTATTTCTTCTAATACTTCTATTAAGCTTACTTTGTTTATCTCTTCCGTGTTATTTGCAAAAATTCCAATAGGGCATATATGAAACCATGTTACTCTTTCTTCTGAGGCCATGGCCATATTTTCCATTATTATCACTGTAAAATCACCAGCATAAGAAGGAAGGTTGACAAATATATCCCAGCCGAATAATCTAACTGGGATTCTGTATTGATTGGGCCCAAGACCTCTGTAGAATTTGCCGGAGGTATAGTTTTTCAAAAAAGTTTTAACTGCCCGCTTTTTATATTTTTTCAAGTTCATTTTATCACCTATATATCAAATTTTAAGCCGAATATAATGACGGTTACTTCGATATAGCTTCTCTTAATTCCCTCAATATGTCTACCTGATTTATAGTTTTCTAAGAAACTTTTGATTGTTTTTTCCATATTCTGATCTTTTTATGGTATTAAGAACAAACAAGGTTTATATCTAAATTTTTAAATCGCCAATTTATATCTAAATTTCTATTTTAATATCATTTAATTCTTTTAATTCTTCTAATGTACTTTCCATTTTTTTAATATTATCTCTTAAATCAGAAATGATAGATAATATATTTATCATCTTATTTTCATCGTACCCTTTTATTATTGTTCCTGTGATCAATTTTTCTCTAAATCCTTTTTTATCATTCCACATGGCATATACCATAAGTGTATTGACATTAGCATTACTTTGAAGATCAAACATTTGAGGAGTTGTATATCTTATTTCATAATCTACAAATAAAGGGAAATGCACGTAAAGTCTTTCTCCTTTGTATGTGCATATTATGGAAAGATAGTTGATGTCCAAGTCACTTATAGCTTCGCTGCAGACGATTTCATATTCAATTTCTCTAAGTTCATGAGGATTAATATTCATAATTTAAGGTCTGCCTTTTCTAAATTTTTTAGTGCGCCGAAAGTACTTCCAAGGCTTTTTATTTTTTCATCTTCCGCCACTACGCTTGATCTTACGATCTAAATTCTGTTGAAATTATTTCATAGTCCAAACTCGATTCCTCCTATTTTTTTTAGTTCGCCGTAAGTCTTTTCCAGTTTTTTTACTACCATATCCAATTCTTGAACTACATAAAATATATCATCAAACATATCCATGTTTTTGACTATTCTGATTACAAGCCTTCTTTCCTGTGCATCAAACCATTCTGCATAAATGATTCCTGTTCCGCATAGATAGTATCTTACAGTACGCTTGATCTTACGATCAACATAAGCAGGGAAGGAATAATCAAATGTATAACCTTCGTGATAAACTTCAACAGTAAATGTATCAAGTCCTGCATATGAGCCTGGCATAATAGATAGTATCTTATATTTCAAGATTTACATCTCCAAATTTTTTAAGTTCGCCGAAAGTCTTTTGTATTTCTTTAACTTTTAAATCTAGTTCTTTAGCTATAGATATAATTTCTTGCGCTCTTTTCTTGTATTCCAGGCTAATAATCCTGACTACTTTTAAACGTTCACGAGTATTAAACCAGACAGCATAAACAACCATTATATTAGGATCTTCAATCCTAAATTGTATTTTATAATTTATACTCAAAGGGAAGACGAAATCGAGCGTCTCAAGTCCATATTTAATATTGATAACAATTTCATCAATGTGCCCGATCTCTTGAGTAGTCATAGAAATTATTTCATATTTCAATATCAATCTCTCCTAAATTTTTAAGCGCGCCGAAAGTTGATCCTAGTTCTTTTATTCTAGAACTTATATCATAAAGTATACTTAAGACTTTATCTTTATTTATAAACATAATATACTTATAAACATAAGCTGTCACATATTGTCGCATACAGGGGTTATCTTTTTCCAGTCAACTATCATTGGCTATTCACCTTCTCTATAAATAAGATAAACAAGTAAACAAGAATGGAATAACCTATAAATAAAATACGGAATAAATAAACTCCGCATTTTATTTCCAAACACATTAATAAAATTAAAAATGGCAAAGTAGATAAATATCCCCATAGTATATTTTTTTTATCGTAAGTTAAACAACTATATCCGCAATAAACCGCTCCGCAACATCCACTCAGTAAACAAACCAAAAACGTTAATGGTGCAGGAATGCTACAAACAAAATCGACCATATTTATTCATCCTCCTTTACAGGTTGATGATGCTTAATCTTTATAATTGGTATTAATCCGTGTACAAAATGACAGCCAAAGTCTTTAAGGGCGTGTCCTGCTACTATCCAGTTAGTATATAAATGTTTGAAATAGTTCATCATAGTTCATTCTCATCCCCGTATTTTCTCCGATGCCATTCCTCCCTAGTTACAAAAAGAGGTTTAGGGTCGAACTCTAGATAATTAATAGGGTCATATTTTGCTTTTTCTTCACACCCGTCAAACACAAGGGATAATAAATAGAGAAAAGCTACCAAAACAACAGTACCTAATGCGGATATTCCAAAAAGAATCAAAATAGCCTTAACCATTAAAGTCCCTCCTTACTGGTTGATGATGCCTTATTTTAATGCTCGGTATAACTCCATGGACATAATATATTTATAAACATAATATATTTATAAACATGATAGGATACTCCTTCAATAGATCTTATCTTTATTTATAAACATAATAGGATACTCCTTCAATAGACTTTATCTTTATTTATAAACATAATATATTTATAAACGTGATATATTTATAAACATAATATATTTATAGACATAATATATTTATAGACATAATATATTTATAGACATAATATATTTATAGACATAATAGGATACTCCTTCAATAGACTTTATCTTTATTTATAAACATAATATATTTATAGACATAATATATTTATAAACACAATAGGATAGTCTCCCCCCCTTCGTCTAAAGACTCGGGAAGTTTTCTATAGGCAAGGGGAAACAAATTTATATAAAATATGCCCCCTTCGTCTAAAGACTCGGGAAGTTTTCTATAGGCAAGGGGAAACAAATTTATATTTTAAGGCTCGAGTCAGAGTACTGATCGAGGTTGTCTGTTGTTTTCATACTCATTTTTATTTTTGCCAGGGCGTCGTTTAGTGTTTTTACCACGTAATCTGTATACATATTGGGGAAGGATATGTTTTCATATACGGTTATGTTTTCATATACGGTGCCGGTAGTATTGTTGTTATATACAGCGTATATGCAACCGGAATCCTTATGACTCTTAAACTTACATATACTCTTTAGTATATCCTCCGTAAAGTCATAAGAGGTTAAAAAATCTGCACCTTTATATATTTTTATGCCAACAGCACTTATGACATCGTTATAAAGCCTCAGTTCCATAGGTGTGATTCTGTATGTTAACATTTCTTCCTCCAGTTTTTCCAGTTTTATACTAACCCGAAATCTGGGCGTTTGAATAAACTCTGCTATAGAGCGAAATACAAAATTTTTTCAAGAAAAATTTCCAGTTATATTTCTATTTTCAAAGCAGCTGCGGCTTTTATGTTTTCTTCGGTAATGAGTTTCAATTTCAGATACGCCACTGCTTTTTTGCATTCCCTGAGTATGGATTTATTTGCATTTCCAAATATCAGGAGGTCCTGATGTTTTATAAATACAATGATTTTGCCCTTGCATATTTTAATAGATTCTATATCCATGATTTCACTTTTATACAAACTAATTTGTCCGACAGGAATACCGTTTCTTTTAACTGTTACAACATAATAGACCGGATCGTCTGATATTTTGTATATTGTAATCTTATGAGTGTACATTTCTTCCTCCAGTTTTACCAGTTTTATACTGTCCCGAAATCTAGGCGAAAGGTCTCAATCGCTTCCGGGCCGAGATCCCTAATTTCCTCACTCAAAATTTCCAATTTTATATACACATAGAACCAATATGCTTACTCAGTCTATTCATAATATCAATACTTATAAGCTCTATATCTATGATTTCATTAATAGCTTTCTTGGCCATGGAAAAAATATGTTTAAAATCACGCCTGTTGCAGAAGACAATGTAATTTCTAATATTTTTATCTTTTTCTGCTTTAATAACAAAACACGTACGGTTTTCATCTGGCAACACGTCTGTTATATTAATGATTTCACTTTCCTCTATTTCTATAGTGCAGATAGACAGGCCTTTTCTATAAAAGAAAATAAAATACATGCCATTCTTTTTTTCTATACTGTATGAATACATTTTAAACCTCCAGGTCTTCCATAAATTCATCAAGATGTTCCTCCATGACTTTAGCAAGCTGTTCTATCTGAACAATTTCATTAATGGCCTGTTTGATTAATTTTAATATTTCATCATGGTTAATACTTAGCCCGATGTGTACAACTATGTCTTCAAAATATGTCTGTATATTAAGAGACCTTTTTTCCTGGTTCCAACTGATTCCCACAATATCAAAGACTCTGTCTTCCGGTATATCTATGGAGCCAATAGACATGCCTTTTCTGTAGAAAAAAATATAGTAGGTGCCGTCAGCTTTTTTTATTTGGTACTTATACATATTTAAACCTCCTATCGGATTGTCCTGTATGTGTACATCCAAACCTCCGGTCTAAATTAAAAGAGTCTTCGTGCATATTTTCTCAACCTCCCAGCCTCCACTCTTGGAGGGGCCCCAACCCCCTTACCCCCACGCTTGGGGGAACCTCGACCCCTAACCCCTGGCCAGGGGAACCCTCGCCCCCCAAACCCCCCTCCGGGGGGCTTAGATAATAACAACAGCGTCCGGGAATTCATTTTTAAACCGGATAATATATGGGTCCGCAATGGAGTGCTGTATATATATTTTTTCATAGCATTTTCCTAACCCGGCGATAACGTAATCCATGGGTACATAATTTTCGCGGTCTATTAGACACAACATTTCCATCATGTCTATATTGTTTCCATCAAGGTCGGTTACACCGTCTTGTTTAATCACGATCTGTCCTTTTACGCCCTCAGTTTCTCTGATTATTTTTAAAGCGTTCGACAGCAAAATGATTTTTCCTTCTTCATCAGCAAGTTCTTTTGCTTTTTCAATGCATATATCTATCAGACTTTTTGCAGATTGATCAAATTCAAGGAATCCTCTGAGATCTGCTTTGTTAATATTGAACAGCTCTACGCACATTGTAATCAGTTGGTCAATATCGGTGTTCTCAAAAAAGAACCGCTTTATAAGATCCCTGTCTGGATCTTTTTTTAACTTGCGGTTTAATATGGGCTCCAGTGCATTTTTTAGTTCGTCAGTCAAAATATCACCTCTCTCATCACACTACCCCCCTTGACAGGGGATGGACACACAATAAAAAAAAGCACCAGAGGCAATATTTTTGCCCCCAGTGCTTTTTTATGAGAAGAACGGATAACCTATAGCTGAGAGGGGAAGTGCAACCCTCTCCAATCAAAATAGAGGCTGCCGTTCCAGTGGCAAACGCCCCCGGCTTTCTCACCGGGAGCGGAACCATCTTAGTCTTTCAGAGCGAAATGCATGTGGCGAAGGATCTGGGCCTTCACAGCTTTCGGCAGGTAAACCTTATCGTGGAATTTTTCATCCTTGCCTTTGTAGGCTCCAGGTAAACCGATGAACAGGTTTGGGACGCCATCCATGGTGTTGTCGCCCCACTTAATGTCGATGTTCATACCGATGTTGGCATTTTTCTCGCCAAATTTGACGAACGCCCGGGCCAAAACGAAATCAACTTTCTTTTCTGCTCTCCAGGTGATTTCTGCAATCCCCAGAGATTCATTCGCGGCTTCGCTTGTCACCATGCTCAGATCTTCGTCTGTTTCATCCAGATACCAAAAAGAGTTCTTGTCAACTTCCAGTGCTTTCAGGGCCGGCTTTTCGCGTTTCGGTCTTTCGGTTCTTTCTCCTTCAACAGCGGGCTGAGATTCCATGCCCAATATTTCATCCAATTTTGCTGTATCAACTGACAAATCAATCATCTCCCTTTCAAATAAATAAAATAAACTCGCTTTTTTAGGGTTTTATTTTTTTTCCAAATTGTCGTTGAGCCGTCTTAACTCATCAACAATCTGACGACCGGTTTGAGCATTCTGCATGATTCCTCTGGCGGCACCAAGCATATCAGTGATGGCACCTATCGCATAATAACCAGCGATATCCATTTCTTCGGCCAGTTCCAGGTTGGCCAGCTTGCTCTTCACTTCAAAAGTTATGCCTTTCTTGTGAAGACGTTTCTTCTCATCGGCGATATATTTTTCAGGTTCCTCCGCCGATTGAATAGCGTTTAAGTACATTGCAACTTCACTATTCACATTCACTTTCTTACCGCTTGCATCTCTTACTACATACTTCAATCAATCTACCTCCTCAAAAATAAATTCACAAATTGAGGGTTTTTTTCAGACCACCAACTCCTTTCAATAAATTTGGGTTTTATTTTTTCTGCCATACAACAGAAAACTTGATTTCGCTTCTTCCGGGGTTTATTTTTTATTCCGTCATATACTTTAGAAATGACTGAATATCCAGTGTTTCATATTCAGGGTTTTCGTTTTTGGCCGAAGGCAGTTTCTCTATCAGCGGAATGTCATGAATCATAGCATCCCGAAGTTTTTCCAATGCCTCCATGTCTCCCTGAACAGTGAACTTGAGTCCGCTGATATCAACCTGAAACGTAAACCCGCCGTCATCTTTATCCTCGATTATAAGTTTGGTCGGCAGTTTCATTATTTCAGACTGCTCAATAAACTGTTTCTCGTCATCGCTGTATTCGTACTTGTTCAGACTAAGTATGTCATACTGCAAAAACTCACTGATATCAATCAGTGAGCCCTCAAACACATAAATCAAGACACAATCCTCCTTTTTAAAATTTCAGGGTTTTATTTTTTCAGACCGTCAACTCCTTTCACAAAATCAGGGTATTTTTTTTAGCACGAGCGGGGAAAAGGGGGCCGAAGGCGGGTGTATGGCCGGAGGCCCCTAAGTAGTCTAGAACGGCATGTTAAAGTCATCATTTTTAACCTGATTCTTATCGATCTCTTCATTGTAGGCTTTTATAAAATTCCTCTTATTTTTAATCCTTTGGTACGCTTTTAATGCAGCGATACCATATTCATCTCCTTTCTTTATATGCTGAAATATAGATTCAGCATCATCTTCATGTATAAACAATAATCTCTTTAATTCGTCTATTGGAGGTTTTAACCGGTCCACTCTTTTCAACAGACTCCAGTTTCTGAAGCAGCGTTTATCATTTTTATAGTAGTAAAGTAAATCCGCAAAATGATCAATATTATTTATTTCAAAATCCCAGTGCGGAAACCTGTTGTGATAATTTAATGATTTTGGTTTCGGGCCGTACTTCTTTTCCATCCAGTCAATTAGTCCCTTAAAAGATTGGTTATTGTGAAGATATTCCCAACCAATACTATAAGTTACGTTTGATATGCTGGTTTTTATATTGCCGTGCTTGTATTCTCTTGCAACTGCCAATGTCTGTCCATTATCGTAGAAGTATAAGTTCAGGTATGTTACGACCTTAGATAGCTGACATGTATATGAAGAAGGAACTGTTCTAGTACTTTTGTGTGATATTTTATACCTGTGTTCTGTTTCTTCAGACTCAAGCCACTCATCTTTACTTCTTTCTGGCATATTATACGAACATACCGGACACTTTGATCTCCATTCAGGTAAAATGGTCACCATTCCGCAGTTTTCGCAGCAATAGATCTCCATCGTTTCTTGAATAGGAAACAAATGATTGCTAAACTGTCCACCTATCATTATCAAACCTCCTTTAAGGAGGGCCGAGCTATATAAGCTCAGCACCTTCCTTTAACACTTCAACAGCATCCTCTACCATTTCTTTCAGCATATCGAACTTCATGCCAAACGCTTTTGCCACTTTTCTAAGCGGCCAGTTTTGATGCAGCAAGAATAGGGCATACCAAGCAGTATCCCCAATCAACTTACGAAGATGCTCTATTTCATCCTCGTCAAGTCTATCTATCTTCTCAGCATCAGGATCGGGTTCATATACTATGATCTGGGGAAAAACAAATTTCTCGTTAGTATCAATCTCAGATACATATCCATCCAGGCCAAGTTCAATTGCTTTCCTGGTATTCTCAACATCCTCAACCAGTGCGCGTTCAGAGATATATAATCTATCTCTTATATATCCAGCAAAGATAAACTTATCATATATATATTCCAGGATAAGCTCTTTTGCTTCAACAGGGTATACCTCCATTACCGTTTTCATATCTTCCACGAATGAAGAAATATATACGGTGTATACCATGTCTAAATAGTTCCGGGTAGGATCTTCGAAATACCGGTCTGTCCTACTAAGTACCACAGCTTCAAGATCTTCCTTGATGTCTGAGTACTTTTCAATATCTTCTATTGGGGTGTACTCGGTTATATCAGTAAATGCATCATATAACCTCTGCGGATGATTCCAACAATCATAAATAATTGTATTCACCGCTAATCTGCTTTTGTTGAAGAAAGATATCCACTCGTTTACAATGTCTACAATATTATTATACTCTGTTTGTTCCAGCGAATATATATTTCTGTCGGTATAATAATCTTTTAATTTTGCATCTGGCTTCCATGCATCTACAGGTTTGCCGTTTATAAAGGTGTGACTCCGAAGAGACTCGCCGATGACCACGGCATAATGACCAGCATTAAACAATACTTCGCCGGTTTGTGCCTCTGTTGGATAGTCTCCTGGAAGACCAGGACGCAAAACGATATCTTTTCCACTCCAAATTCTAGTCAGCGGAGTTACTTGCTCAGGATAAAACGCCCGTTGACCATTCGGTTTGTTATTCTTCCACGGATCATAGGAATATGAACCGCAAAGACATGCTTCGCTTTGCAGAACCTCGTCTATAATCCTGGAGAACGACTTGCTATCTTCAGCTGTTGGAACCCTCTTGCTCCATCCGTCTACCTTACGGTCTATATGGTGTCCTTTATGATCGAGATACACAACATTACTTTTTTGGACATTTAAAGACGAAGCAATAATTTCTTTTGCTTTGAGGACCGGATTAAACAGCCTCATAACACAATAGTGGCCATCGAACAATTCTTGACCTCCAACCTTTCTGGCTAGATAGGTAGAGCTCTCGATTTTATCAGCGTGCCACCCATAGAAGGAACAGGTTTTACAACTGGGAGGGATGTTCTCCCATCTTTCACCGGTGTTGGATACGATCTTTCTGGTCCCGTATCCTCCGTCTATATTGTAGGCATAATGTTTTACAGCCCCTCCGAATGAATCAGAAAGGTAATACCTCACAGCTGCATTTATTGCTGCCATAACATCATCAGTGACGTCTTTGTTACCTTGTTTGAATTCAAGCAGCTGATGATATTCATATGGCCACTGTTGTTGCTTGATATTGGGGGCAAACACAGATAATCCAAATTTACCATCTTTGTCTTTTCCCAGCCAGATTTTCATCTGCCAGAGACCAGACCCTTCGACAACTCTGGTCTGATAATATTTACCGACCTTTTCTTCGAGACAGTTAAACATATTAGCAGGAAGATTTTCGATCCACCAGGTCCTATCTTCCATAAACTTGATGCTTTTATAAGCTTTCTTCTTTGCCGTATCTTTATCTTTCGAGGTTAAGAGTGTGAAGTCTTTTGCTTTGACTTTGGCTTCCCGGATCTCATTCAGCTTCTGATTATATTTTCTTCTGTATCTGGCCGCCTGAAGTTTAGCTCTTTCTCTTACCTCATCCGATATACCTTCTTTATTCAAAGAAAACATCAGATCGATACTGTCTCCAGTGAACTTAAAGCCGTTTTCATGGCGTTTTGCATAAATAGCGTCACCAATTGCTACAGTTACTACGCCGATAAATCCCTTACCATCCTTCAGTGTTTTCTTGATCTCTTCAACGGATACAAGCTGGATAGCAAGGATCTCTACTTCTTTCTTGATATGATTTTTGATATCCGCTTCAGCAAACATGTCTTCCAAATCAAGAGTCGGTTTAACATACTTCCTGGTTATTCTCCTACCACTATTGGTTTCAACTGGACCATAGAGAAGATCCAGTCCACCAGCGATACCGACCCGGTGTATCTTAGCAAGATATTCTGCTATATTGAAATACCCATACTCAGGCTTATACTGCCTGAGCATTTCTGACCGGGCTTTCCGATTTCTTTCAATGAATAGGCAACTAATATCTATTGGCACAAACTCATTTCCCATATGAAAGGGAAGGATAGTGCTATAGTTCTGTCTGATTCCCTCGATGATATCGTCTGGGAAAGCCTTTACCACGCCAATACGTTCATAGTTTTCTTCTATGAAATCGCTGGTGCAGCAATAGTTTCTGGTAAGGCCGGTCAGCTCATCATATAAAACAACGAACGGACCGACCTGTCCTGCCAACATACAATATTCGGTCTCTTTTAAAAACTCCTCGTAACTCATGATGTACCCGAGTTTGCCAAATCCATCAAATAAATTTTTCACATGGACTTCGCAAATATCAAACCTTTTACCAATTAATTGCAGCAAACTAATCATCTCCTTTTTAAAATTACCAATAAACAACGTTTAAATTTTACCTGGATCATAAACCACCACCTTTC
>Ga0209723_1001070_pt1 | contig 45342 bp, 43 predicted proteins | sample BiotimSIPDNA_2_FD_185750 | JGI IMG/M metagenome (GOLD analysis project Ga0209723, IMG submission 185750) | Anaerobic biogas reactor microbial communites from Washington, USA - Biogas_R2 time_0 SIP DNA (SPAdes) (version 2) | ecosystem: Engineered > Bioreactor > Anaerobic > Unclassified | place... | reverse complement strand
TCCCGCACCCGCTGGAGACTGATTTGGGGATAGGCTTGACCTGTTGTGATGGAGTTGAATCTCCTGCGAACTGCAGGCTGGGAAAGGAAGTGGTATACAAATCCAACATCCACAAGTGGCGATGAAATGCGTATTCTAGCGATATGTTGGTTCATGTTTGCGGTGCCTGTGCCCATTAAGAGGACAACTCGTCCCACGTTACCGGTAATCGTTATCAAAATATCGCCATCACGAACTTCACTCCGCCGCAAAAAAGCGTGGGCAGCAGTCGATATGAACATGGACTTTCCGAGATCAAGGCCCTGTTCAGAAACACATTCACTTCGGAGGAAAAGAACCCCATTCTCTTCCCACTTAAACCCGTAAGTTGTTGGCGTAGAGCCCTTGGTGATAAAGTCGGATAACTGCGATAACGACATGGTTCCCCACTCCTCCGGGATGATGCCCACATCCGTCTTCTTATAGCCGGATCTCACTCCCATACCGACCCCATCTTCTTGAGGTGTTCGTCCACGCGGGCGGAGAGGTCTTCCACAGCAGCGATAAGCTGCGGCAGTGGAGTGGCGTACCGTTCAGCCAGTTCCCGGAGACGCCCAGTGAGGGTCTGTGACACCCGCTCCAGTTCTCCCTGCACCGCAGCAGCTAATGTTGCCAGCCATTTGTCGTTCACCACGAGGGTTTTGATTTCCTCCTCGGTCAGCTGACCATACTTGGCGGCAACGTTGACCTCCAACTTCTTCTGGGCATCTTTGAGTCTGCTGTTGATGACGGCTTCCTTCTCGATGAGGGCCAGGTATTCTTTCAACACCTTCAGCTCGTCCACAAATTCCTTATCACCTTTGATTCCCTTGATCCGGTCCGTGACCGCGGCCTTGGTGATTTTTCCCTTGTCATTCTTCACTTCGGTCAGCAGCCCTTCATCACACCCGTGTTCTTCGGTCAGCTCTTCCATGTTCTGGAAAATGGCAGTAGCCTCGGATTCCAGGCTCTCAATAGCGGCTTGCTCTTTGGCAAAGTAACGGGCAATGAGCACCGGGACGGGAATCAGGTCGGACTTGAACTTCTGCTTCCCCACGGTGAAATCCGGTTTTTCCTTCACCTTCTTCTCCTTATCCTCGATGAGGAGTCGCGGCTTGGCAGCCTCTTCCCAACCGTCGCTGACGATCAGATACACATCGTCCTGCAGGGTTTCGGTCCAGTAATCCATCAGGTGCTGATAGATGTCATAGGGGTCAAGTAGGGGGGCTTTCTGGAAGGTCTCCAACAAGTCCTCGGAGAGGGTTTCGATGAGGGCCTTGGGGCGGTCGTCCCTGGCAATACCCACAAGTCGCGGAGCGTTGGCGGCCTTCCACTCCTCGAACAGCATCGTGACGGAAGTGTTGAAGGCAGTGAACTCTCGATGGTCGAACATGGCGGTTTTGATCTCAGCCATGGGTAACTTCAGGCGGCTGTAACCGGGACGTCCGGCCGGCTCGAAGAGGAGCGGTCGCAGGCCGGGGAAGATCTGCCAGTACCGGTCAAGGTCGTCAAGATCGCGGTCGGGGATGCCGCCTCGTAGGTGGCCGTCAATGTCCTGCAGGTCCTCGGGCTCTGTGGTATCGATGTAACGGGGCAGGTTGAGGTTGTAGTCGTTCCTCGGGTCGCGAATCTCCGACAGGGGCACCATCCTTGAGTATCTGGGGATCTCCACCTGCCGCGTGAAGGTGTCCACAATCTTGTGGATGTCCTGATCACGGAGGCGGTTCTTGTTACCGTCCTTGATGAAGCCCTTGGAGGCGTCGATCATAAAAATGCCTTCCCGATCAGAGGCATTCTCCTTGTCGAGCACCAGGATGCAGGCGGGGATACCCGTCCCATAGAAGAGGTTGGCCGGCAGACCGATAATCCCCTTGATGAAACCGCGCTGAACGATCTCTTTCCGGATGGTCGCCTCGGCGCCACCACGAAACAGGACTCCATGGGGATGGATGACCGCCCCCTTGCCCGTGCTCTTCAAACAGGCGAGGATATGAAGGAGAAAGGCAAAATCGCCGTTCTTCTGTGGTGGAACCCCATAAACGAAGCGGTTGAAAAGGTCATGAACCGGATCGAAGCCGTTGCTCCAGGCCTTGGAGGAGAACGGAAAATTTGCGACCACGAAGTCGAACGTCTTGAGGCGGCCATTGCTGTCTTTGAAGTGTGGGCTGGACAGGGTGTTGTCCTTCCATATCTCCGCCGTGGGACAGTCGTGAAGGATCATGTTCATTCTAGCCAGTGCCGCGGTCGCATTGTCCATTTCCTGACCATAGAGGGCAAGGTCAAAACCGGTCTGGCTTCTGGCCTCGTCGTGGGCCTTGAGGAGGAGAGACGCCGACCCGCAGGTGGGATCATGGACGGACTGGCTGGCACTACTGGCGTTGCCGATGCCGATGACTTTCGCCATGATCCGGGAGACCTCGGCCGGGGTGTAGAACTGCCCCTTGCTCTTGCCGGACTCGGTGGCAAAGTGGCGCATGAGGTATTCGTAGGCATCGCCCAGGAGGTCGTCACCTTCGGTGCGGTTGTTGCGGAAGTCGAGGGCCGGTGTGTTGAAGATGGCGACCAGGTTGGAAAGACGGTCCACCATCTCCTTCCCTCGGCCCAGCTTTCCCTCGTCGTTGAAGTCGGCCAGATCAATCACTCCCCGGAGATTGTTGGCCTCGGCCATCTTGCCGATGATCTTGTTGATCTTATCGCCGATCTCCTTATCGCCCTTGAGAGCCACCATGTCGGCAAAGCCGCCACCCTCGGGTACATCTAGCAAATAGTTACCCTTCTGACTGGCCGCCTTGTCGGACACGTACTTCATGAACAGCAAGACCAGAATGTAGTCCTTATACTGGGAGGCGTCCATGCCGCCACGCAGTTCGTCGCAGCTTTTCCAGAGGGAGGAGTAAAGTTCGGATTTCTTAATTGCCATGGCACCCCTTTTCCCAAATGACAGTATCGTTGTGAAAAACCTGAAAAGCCATGATCACGTTTGAAGAGTTGTGGGTCGTTTTTATACCTTTCCGTTCAGTGTGTCAAATCCGGAACTTCAAAAATCAGGATGGCAAGATCGCGGGAGCCCCCACAGGGGGCGGACGGGAGACGGAGCTTTGATGCGGGGGGGGGTGACCACTACTCTCTGACTGCAAAGAAACTTTACACTTTCTGTATATGAAACTAAGTATTTTAAATCATGAGAATTTATTAATTTTTTGATGCTTATTTTCTGCGATACTGTCGGATAACTTTACATATCGTACACTATGGTTTGTCAATGATCGCATTGTTTTCTGTACTCATAATAAATATATCATTAGGAAGATCAATAGTTTAGGTATGTATAATGATAGGTCAATCATGATATGGAATGGATTATGTTTTATATACACCTGAAGTGACGTGAACAATTCAACAGGAGGTATATAAAATGAAAAAGTTATTTATGGTATTCGCAGTGTTAGGCTTGGTCGCGCTGCTCTTCGCCATTCCAGCTCAGGCCGATCTCATGTACTCCACGGGCACAGACGCCAATTCCGACGGGATCGACGATTTCTTCACCGTTGACGGAGGAAATGCCTATCTGGTAACCAAATTCGCCAATGGCTGGCCCGTACTGCCAAATGAGAACCTGACTACAGGGAAGTACATCTCGTGGGCGGCTGACCAGTCGAATGCGACTCAGGGCAACGTGATGGGCAAGCTCTATACCTACGCATTCAATTTCAACTGGGCGGGCTCGACCACCAGCACGACATTCGACTTCCGATGGCTCTCCGATGACTACCTCACCGACATCCTGCTGAACGGCACGAGTCTTGGCGTCAACAATCTAAGTCAGAATCAACCGTGGACGACATCGTATTCAAAGAACGGAGTGAACGGCACGGTGCAAAGCGGCGTCAACAAGATCGAGTTCCTCATCTGGAACACGGGCGGCCAACAGCCTCCCTACACCGGAGTCAGCGGGCCGACCGGCATAGCGGCGGACTTCAAGGTGTACGGCAACGCCACGACGGTGCCGGAACCGGCGTCGTTACTGCTGCTGGGCATGGGCCTCGCGGGGCTTGCGTTCTGGCGGAAGAGCTAGTCGTAGACACCAGGCTGACGTCCCAGGGAATGAACAAGGGCCACCATTGCGGTGGCCCTTGTTGCGTATGAGTGAGTCGCCGGCTGCGCACACTCACTCCTTTTCGGCGTTGGCTCTTCTGCCGCCGTCTGGACGGACTCCAAAGGGATGTTTGACAGTGGACATTGTCAACTTCGGTGCCGTTTGCCGGGCCTACGGATGATTTTTCTCCGCTTTCCACCACAGCATAATGATAGCCGCTAATAACGGACCGAAACGGCACATGGTGTAAGCGCAGGGCAGACAGGATGTCGATCGGGGTGATTATGAAAGGCAAGATTCGTCTCGGAGAATTTATCAAGGATGTAAAGAAGGAGCTTATCGAAGCTCAAGATACTACGGGAGATCCCTTCTTCGAACTTGAGGAAGTCCAGCTGGAAGTGTGCTTTGTCCTTGATGCATCGACAAAAGCTGGAGGAAAATTGTTTGTCGTTGAGATTGGAGGAGAAACCAAGGCCCAGCAAACCCATAAGGTTTCATTGACTTTACGTCCTTTACCCAGGCCGGTAATTGAGACTCAAGAGACTGAATTGACCACTGCCCCAGCAAAAGCAAGGAGCAAAACCCTTCGCCGACGTCCTGTTTACAGAAGACCTGTTTACAGATAGTGAGTGGGTTAATTCAGAGAGCATAGATTTATTGATCTGGCCCAGACTGGAGTCGACGATGCCTGGTCTTGCCAGGTTGTTTTCAGCGGGGTGTAAAATTTGAGCCATACTGGATGGCAGAAAGAGTTACTGCAAAGAGCCGGAGCGACGTTTTTGATTATTTTCAGCTTTAAAGCTGTCCCGCAAGATCCTCAAGAGTAGGCAGATGAAAAGATCGAAGGTGCAACGATGAAGCTGGGAGCGCTTTTTCAGAAAAGCTGGGAAATTTCTCCCACTGGAAGATATGCCCATGAATGGAAAAAACCGTTCGGATATTAGAACAGGTACACATGTAAAGATTGTCCAGAAACAGGATCAGCACACCGGAAAACTGACGGAGGGAATTGTTTTGGATATTCTAACAAAGTCCCCCAGGCATCCCCATGGCATCAAGGTACGGCTGCAAGACGGGACGGTCGGCCGGGTCAAGGAAATCCTTGATGTTTGAACAGGACTCAACCAATATTGACAGCCTCATCTCAGGAGGCTGGCATAGGCCATAAGGATCAAAGCAGATGTTAACCCATCCCGGAAGTGTCACATCGCCAAACCACGATTGCACCTCTATACCTCATTGGCTTACGGTTGGGAATTTACGACAGAAAATCCAGAAGTGGAGGAAGCAGTCTCCGGGGCGATATCCGAGAGAATAGGCCGGGAATCAGACCATCAGAACACACAATAAAAGTCCCCACAGGATCGACTGATCTTGCTGGGACATCATAATATCAAATCTTGAAATGATCAGAGAAGGTTTCGCAAAGGCCCACCTGGAATAGCCGGAAGAACCCGATCAATCACAGTTTATTCATGCTGAACGATAGGCAACATCAGCACGGATGGATGAAAGGAATTAGGTATGAAGAGAAAACAATCGTTACTGGGTGCTATTCTTTTCGTTGTTACCCTGATAGGGATTTCATGCGCCTCTCCTAAATATGCAACGGTAACACCTGAATTACACTCCCAGTTTATGAGAGATCTGAAAGTTGGAAACCTGAATCTCGATTGCGACACTCCTGAATGCTATCTCAGTTGGGGTGAACATCGTAATGAGTTGATTTCATCTTATAATTCAAGACAATGGGAGCCCCTGGCGGAATTGGTGATGAAAATAGGCTATGGACAAGATCTGGCGTACTATTTTCTTGGAATGTCGGCAGAAGGTTTGGGCTATCACGAAGCTGCATTAAAATATTATCGGCAAAGCGGAACAACATCCGGTGATTCAAGAAAATTACACCATTGCAGAGAGACGGTTAGAGGGTGCGGTGGGTTAGAACTCGCTTCGGTTCTGCCGCAGCGCATTGCAGCTGTTACGGCTATGGCTCAAACGACGGGACGAAGCTCTAAATCGAGAGATCATCATAAACTTAGCGGTGAGCACGATCTTGCAAAAACTGTAAGCGATAAAAAGCCCGTTACAGGCCAAATCTTGGATAATCTGGAAATATGTGAATATAAATTTAAAAATGGGAAATACAAAGAAAAAATAGAACTGGACGATCAGGGTCCTGATGATCCGGTTGTTTGGGATACAGTGGGTATTGCAAAGAAAGCGTTTGGTGATCTTGATGGCGATGGCGTTATTGATGGAGCCGTTGTTCTTTGGCGCAATACCGGAGGAAGCGGAATTATGGTCGGTATTGCTGCGGCCATCGCGGCACAAGGCAATCCCACGATTAGTAAAGTGATCACACTGGGCGACAGGGTTGAAGTTAAGTCCATGAACATTGAACATGGAATTATTGTTCTTCGTTTATTAACTCATGGCCCCAGAGATGGTCTCTGCTGTCCAACAGTAAAATCCGTATATAAATTCAATCTTTCTGGAATCCACTTGGTGAACCTGACTCCAACAGCACGGGAAAACCAGCTTCAAGATTCTGAATGCACCTTTTTTTACGAGTAATAACCCGACTTCCCGGATCATTGGTCCTGAACAGGACTTTTGTTGACAGTGGTCCGCTCCTTCCGGACAGGTGCCTCAACTTTATCTCAAAATTGTACTGGGATAAAACTCCTATTCAGCTAATATTGACTTTTCATGGTGCTCCAGGACATGATCCGGCATGGCATCCATAGGTTAACCGGGTCAGGCACTACACCATGCACGCTTGAATTTCTCAGGTGGTAGAGAATGACAGATCCTGTCAGGACGTAACCGTGCGACGAAGTCATATCGGATCTGCTCTCCAGACAGGATATTGATCCGGAAGTCCTTCAAATGAGCCGTTCTTTGAAAAAGGATCACGCAAGACTGGTCAGGACATTTAAGAGCTTGGCAGGCGAGAGGAAACCGCCTCTGTCCTTCGGGTCTGGCTTCCAAGGATCTGGAAGCAGTTCCCTCATGGGACTGACGGGATGTTTCATAATCCGGCTGGATATGACATCGAAGTACTACCCCTCGAAAAAAAACAGTTGCCGCCCGGTTTTTCCCGACCCACTCCAAAAGCGAGGGCTTAACCAATTTTAGTTAAGCCCTCGCTTTGTTTCTGCTTCCCGTTGCCGAGAATCTTCTCAAATTCGGTGCATAGTTCGCGACGCCATCAATAGGGAAGGCGTCATACCGTTGTCCTTTATGCCTGCTGCAGGCCAACGAGTTCTTGAATACGCCGGGTAATTTCCGGTGTTAAACCCAATCCTTGAGCAAGCCGTTCCAGGTAATCCTTCTCCGCTTGGGTGTCCACTTCAATGGCCAGCAGAGAGGCCGCATAGATCTGGGCCGCAAGTTCCGGTTGACCCTGTGCCGCGGCGATCAGCGCTTCCGTTTCCATCGGCTGCTGCAGCTGGGTCCTCAAATAGTCCCTGCCTTCCTCATCAATCCCGATTTCACTGATTTTTCCAAGCATTCGGTCGATTTCATTCTGATCGATCTCGCCGTCAGATTTGGTTGCATTGATCATGGCACGCAAAACGAGTTCCGAGCTTTGTTCCATCTGGAGCTGCTCCATTTCCGTCTGTGGCTCCAGCAGTCCGACCGGTATCGACGGGTTTTTTTGTCCGCTTCCTTTCAGGGCATTGAAAGCCAGACTGGCCAGAACGGCCATTAAGCCGCCGCCGACGGCCCCTCCGACGGACTTTCCTCCACCGCCCAGAAGGGAACCAATCAGTGCCCCCAGGCCGCCTATGGCAATATTTCTGTTGCCGCCAACCGCTTGTCCCGCACTGCCCAGCATATTTGAAAGCAAATCACCGAGGCCGCCCCCGGAACCGGGTGCGGCGGGCCCCTTTTGTCCGCCCCCCAGGACGCTGGATAACAGGTCCCCTATTCCGCCTCCTCCGCCTCCGGTCTGCCCGGATGAACCTCCCAGCATGTTCCCAAGATTATCCAGCATTCCTCCACCTAAAGAGTTTTTTATGCGTTCATTTGACGAAGCCGACATTCCGGATTGCACCATTGCTCCAAGAAGATCCCGTATGTTCATTTTCTTCTCCTCCTTTGCCGTTGCTGAAATGTTTGCCGTTTTGTTTGTATTTTTAGGATGATGAATTGCTTAATCAGGAGTGTTAAATATAGGGGAGGATATTTTGCTTTGTCAATTCGTATTTTACCCACGCGGATCCGCTGACATGAAAAGTGAGAGTGCGCCCATGCTGGGCGTACCAAAAGAAAGGCAGAACCGCTTGGTTCTGCCTTTCTTTCATTGCGTCGTTTCTGTGTTCAGTTACTGGTTCAATTTCTTCCTCAACCCTGCCAGTCCTGCCAAACCAAAACCAAGCAACAGAATGGGAGCAGGAATCGGTACAGCATTAAATGTAACCTGATCAATACCATATGCGCTGATATATCCTGAGTCGATAGTGACTGTACTGAACGTACCATCTCCAATATAACCCCAGAAGCCATAGCCGTAGTTATCAACATCGCTCAGAATAAAAGAATTTCCTTCAACGGCAAGATTAAGTTGCGAATTCCAGCTTGGGTTATAGGTATAATCAAATCCAAAAAAGCTGATCCCGCTGTTGAAAGAAAGGGTTGTTACAGAACCTGTAAATCCGATATCGGTATCCAGATAAAGATAGTTGGCTCCCCCCACGGTTGTATTCCTGGAATAGGCAAATTCCGTATCCAATACCTTTACCGCATCGGGCACTGATGCAGCGGAGAAGTTATTAAAATTGATCTGTGACACCGCCCCGCTGCCAGGATTGCCGGAAATAGGATAAGCCTCGAAATCTTCTATGGTGTATGTCGAAACCGCCGCTTCAAATAAGGCGCGGTCGGTATATACCGTACCGGCATGTGCATAACCGGCCATCATGGTGATGATGAGACAAAAAATTGATAAATATTTTTTCATCGTTATTTATTCCTCCTTTTTTCATATCGTGGATTTTTCTGCGTGGTCAATTTATCTCCGGTAATCTGATTATCCCCCCCTCCTCACGAAGCAATGCCGCTATACGGCTGAACGAGCCTGAGCATAAACTTAGCTGAAAAATAATACAAAATCACCTCGAAACATACAATCGGGGAAAGTATGGATTTCGATGATGCCAAAATTCTTACGTTAAGACAAATGGCGAATAACTTGCTGCGGGAAATGCTTAATGCAAATCGGCTCTGCCATTTTTATAGGCTGCGAGAGATTCTCATCATTTCCTGGGTAAATAATCCTTGAATATAAATCCGTTTGAAGTAAAAAAGAAATAGTACAAGATGGATCACTTCCGGGAAAGGGGGCCTTTCGATCTTTGACGGCAAATGAACAGTTCTGTGCCAATCCCATACAGTTCCTGATCGATAATACGCTAATCAACTATCAGCCGGAATCTCACATATACGGAAAGCTTGTTGAACCCAATTTTCAGAAAAAAGCAAAGGGTATCAATATGAACCAGCATCAGGACGGCGACGGTAAAATCAGATACGACCTGGCAAACATTGGTAACCGTAAATATGTGTTGAGGCGTCTGGTTCCGGCTGCGGTCTCTAATGCTCAAGGAGTGGCCGTTCCGGCATGGCCCGCTGACTACATCGAGGGGAATTATTTTCCTTACCTGCCAGGAGGTGTCGCAAACCTCCTGGATATGGGGCAAATCACTGTTAATACCCTGGAGCTTCCCGTCTTTACATTTACAGGCGCGATGAACGGCTGTGCGTTTGTGGTTACGGATACCGTCCCTCGGCAGAATAACCACTATGTGTGCTATCACTACCAAAGCCCGGAAAGCAACCCACTGTATGGACCAAATGGAGCCGGAAGATTTCCCGGCACGATGAGATGCTATGTTCAGGCCAGTGACTACCTGCCGGCTGCCTGGCAAAGGAGATTTACGCACAACGCGCTGCCGGCGACATTCATTTTCATGTGGCGCAATCCTCGAACGGGTGAATTGAGAATCATTTCCGAAACCGTTGCTGTGAGACCCGACAACAGTGTGCCCAACTACCATTCAAAACTTGTTCAATCGTGGCGGGTGCAAAGCAATGCGGAGGTTGGAGCGGCAATAAGGCCTTACACCAATGTTAATCATCAAGTCCACGTAAGGCCTTAAGTTCGTTAACCGAGTTCCTTTCCAAGAACCTTACGGGTCTCTTCCATCACCTGCAAAGCTAAAAGCTGTACGTGACGATGGCGCCACCGTAAAGAAAATTGGAGTCCCGGCCCGTCATGCTGAAATATTTCATTTCCCGTCGTGCATCACCGCACAGGGGAAAGGTATAGGACAGGGCCGGGGTAACGTAGACGTTATCCAGGATTTTGTAAGGAAAGCCCACGGTCAATGTCCCGTCATGGAAATTGTTGAATTTCCCGCCGGTCACTCCCCCATCTTCGCCAACCTCGGGATACTCTTCCGAATCGGTGCTGACAAGATACCCTGCCGATGCGGACAGGTCGATGGACAGCCGCTCTGAAACGGGGAAGGATTGGCTTAGAGTCAACAGAAAGTACCAGTAGAGATCATGCATGACTTCACGGTAAACAGTCAGGCTCGGACTCAACGGCACATCGATCCCCAGCTTCAGGGATACCTCCTGAGAATCTTCACCGCCGACCGCATTGTAAGACATGTAGCCGATTTCATAGTTCAGCAGACGGTATTTGCCTCCGTAAAAAAGCGAAACGTCCGTTTCGTTCCAGCGCTCACCCCCCTCACCATGAGGATCTGAATCCCAGTTCCCCCAGAGGTCTGCCGAAATTCCCCCGTAGTTCAGGGTAAAAGACGGCTGCAAGACCAGGCTGTGACGGCTCAGTTCCTGCCCGCGCCAGATGTAGGCACTCAATGCGGACAAAGACACCTCCCCGGAAAGCGCGCTCTCCCCTTTTTCCGTTTTATCGACTTTCTCCGCTTCGGCCCGGCAGGGGCCTGTGGCAATCAGAATCCAAAGAGAAGCCGCCAGGACATAAAAAAGCCTTTTTGAGAACATTGGAAAAACTCCTCCATCAGACAGTTCGACTCGACACCACCAGTTCAATTCTGCTTTCTGCACACGGCTTACGTGCCATGGGAAGATCCCCGGAATCCGAGTCTGGCAATTCCACTTCATCTAAAGACGCGATGGCGATGAGCGGCAAAAACGCACAATCCGTACCAGAACATTGTGAAGACCCTCTCTGACGTGGCGACTCACCGAAACTCTTCCTTGAAGCAGGGAAAGAACGGGACTCAGTGCAGGGCATCTTCCCGGGACAGCAAGGGGCACGTCTGCTTCCACCGTCACGATGGAGTGCCGTTTTCCGAAGAGGACTTCACCGGGCTTTTTCTTGAGATCCTTTCCTGTCTTGTCTTTAACATACCAGGCTTACACTCCTGCAGGCCATCGTGGGCCGCCTTGACCTCTTCACGCTTCATGGCCCTGCATTCGTCCTTTCCGGCAAGGCTCCCTCCCCTAAGATGAACCGCCCCGGGAATTCTTCTTATTTGGCCTTTTACTCTCTTGACAGAAGGCGGCAAAAAGTGAGATGCAGATGCTCACCGAAACTGACAGCCTGTGGGCCTTGAGAGGTCATTGCATCCTGCGGATATGGATGGAGACGACGGGATGACGATGCCGCCCGCAGCAACAGGAGACCGGGAGAAGAGCAGGACAGCCTAATCCTTCCCGATGGCTGCCTTGAGAATTTTTGATAGAGAGGAAAGGAGTAACATTCGATGATCAGAAAAATCAGAAACCCGATATTCGCCATGCTTCTCGCCCTGTTCTGGTGCCTCTTCGTGACGTCACCTGCAGGTGCGGCCATGGTATCGTCACAGGTCTCGTCAGAACATCAAGCAGGCGCGGATCTCAAATTCCAGGACATCGACAAAATCAAACTCGCCCTTGAAAACAAGATCGTCCAGGAAAAATTGCGCGCCCATGGCCTGACTCCCGATGAAATCAAATCGAAAATCAGCGGGATGACAGAAGAGCAGGTCCACCTGCTCGCACAGGCCTCGGATTCCGTTCTTGCGGGCGGAGACGGAGTCGGGTTCGTCATCGGCGTGCTGGTCATCATCATTCTGGTGATTGTCATCCTTAAACTGCTGAACAAGAAAATTGTCATAGGCTGAGGGCTCCATGAGGCTTCTTTCCCTTGCGTCCCTGCTTTTGATCGTCATCAACGGCGTGCCTTTTGTGAAGCAGGAGCCTCTGAAGTGCGGCCCGGCAGCCCTGGCATCCGTTTTGATGTTTTACGGCCATCCCGAAAGTGCGGATGACATTGCAACGGAAGTGTATTCCGCCAAGCTGAGAGGGACTCTCATATCGGACATGGAAAACTTCGCCCGAAGCAGAAATTTCAAAACGGCCCTCGGCCAGGGAACGGTTGATCAACTCAAGCAGTATCTAGATGCGGGAAAGCCGGTCATCGTGGCCGTCGATACCGGATTCTGGCGCATTTCGAAGCCTCATTACCTGCTGGTCTATGGGTATGGGGAATCGGGAATTGTTGCTCACAGCGGAACGGAACCTTCACAAATATATTCTTATTCCAAATTTCAACGCCTATGGAACAAAACAGGATGCACCTTTCTCGTCGTGTTTCCATGATCCTCGTCATGGGTTTGTTCTGCCTTGGCGTTTTTGCCTGCACGCTGCCGCGGATCATTGAACTCAAGGATCCGCTTACTTCGGAAGAGCATAACGACCTGGGCGTCGCCTATGAACACAAGGGAATGCCCGAGCTGGCGGAAAAGGAATACAAAACAGCGTCCAGGATGCGCCCGGACTGGGTCGTGCCCCATTTCAATCTCGGCAATCTCCACTACCGATCGGGGGATCATGGAAAGGCGGAGGATGCTTACCGCAAAGCCCTTTCCATCGACAGCAATCATGCCGATACGATGAACAACCTCGCGTATCTGCTTTATCAGAAGGGGAACATCCAGGAGGCGGGATTCCTCATCGACAAGGCGCTGAAAATCGCCCCTCGAAAAGAGTACCTGGACACCTACAACACGATCCACGGAAAGTAAGCTGCGCACCGGAAGAATCCGCTGCGCAGTTTACCTCTCGGGTCATAATTGACGGTTTATAGGAGCGGACGGGTTCTGCCGGTTCAGATCGCCTCGATGGTGGAGGGAGGCTTGGTCCCGATGTTATAGGTGACGCTGACCACGCCGGGCACAGTCCGGACAATCTCGGCCGCCATCCGGGTCAAGGTGGCGAATGGAAGCTGGGTAGGCTCTGCTATCCGCGCATCCACACTGTCCCAGCAGCGCACTTCGATCTGCAGACCGAAGTCGCGTTTGCCGTCGCGAATCCCCGTCACGCGGTCTTCGTGAAGGATGGCCAGGTACTGGAACGCCCCTGAATCGCGAAGCATGGTCTCCACAACGGCCGTTGCCCTGCGGACGGTTTCGATGCGCTCCGGGGTCACCGCTCCGATCACCCGTGCGGCAAGGGCCGGTCCGGGAAAGGGCGGCCGGTTGAACACTTCCTCCGGAAGCCCCAGCGCTTTACCCACTGCGCGGACGCCGTCCTTGCGGAGTTCAACGAGCGGCTCGAGAATCCGATAACCGAAGGCATCTTCAGGATTGATGCCGAGCTGCTCGAAGACGTTGTGCTGTCGCTTGATCCCGGCTTTCGTTTCGTCGATGTCGGTGAGAATCGTCCCCTGAAGAAGGTACTTGGCCCCGCTGGCCTTCACGATGCGCCCGAAGACATCGCGGTAAAAGGTCTGCGTGATGGCTTCGCGCTTCTCTTCCGGGTCGATGATACCGGCCAGTGCGGAAAAAAATTCGGCGCGGGCATCGGCAACGTCCACCGTAACGCCCAGGTCCTTGAACCAGTTCACCACCTGCTGGGCTTCACCCTCCCGCATCAGGCCGTTTTCGACAAATACCGTCTTCAACCGGTCCCCCAGGGCCTTATGCCCAAGAAGGGTGACCACTGCCGAATCAACGCCCCCGGAAAGGGCATTGATGGCGATTCCGTTTCCCACCATGTTCCGAATGGCTTCAACCTTTTCTTCAATAAATTTCCCCGCGTCCAGCTCCTGTAACGTAATTTCCCCTGCCATACGATGATCCTTTCCATTCGTGGTATTCTGATCCTGGCGGCGTACGGAAAGTCGCCTGCACCTTCCGGGTCGCTTCCTGATTTGTCCAGGGTTGAATCTATAAAGCATAAATTCTTCTTTGTCCACTAGATGCAGTAGCGGTTCCGATTTCCAGGGTCGGCTCAGGATATAAACTCGGAATTCCATGGACACAGATCATCCGGAAGGCCGGGAGCCGTTGCGCAGGCACCCTGTCCAACCCTTCCTTGTGGCCATGAGTGGACAAAGGAATAGTCTCATATGGGAGACTGTTATTTTTGTTATGGTCGCATTTATACAACTTAAATCATCTCTGCACCTGATCTCGACAGCGTCACATCGAATTCATCACCCTGTATATACTCAATATTCTACCTATCGAAATTTTGTCTGTGCTATGGCACAAATAATGCGCCTATAGGATCTTACAGTTTTATTGTTCCAGGATCACCAGACAGAAACCAGCCTCCATCCGAGTCGCAATCTCTTCCGGATCGTTCCTCCGGGGGAATCGGTGCGGAACAATCCGCGAGAAACGGGTAAAAGACACAAGCCACAGAAAGGATCGGCCAAAGACATGAACATATCGGTAGCCAGCGGCAAGGGAGGAACAGGCAAAACGACCTTCAGCGTCAATCTGGCCTATGCACTCGCTGAGCGCGGCGAGCACGTGAGGCTGTTGGACTGTGATGTGGAAGAACCGAACTGCCACTTGTTTGTTCAACCGAAGTTCGACGCTCCAAAGTCGGTCGAGGTGTTGAGGCCTGCCTGGAACGAGGATCTGTGCACCGGCTGCGGCGAGTGCGCGACGGCGTGCCGCTACAATGCCATTGCCGTGGTGAAAGGCAGGGTTCTGATTTTCAACGAGCTGTGCCATGCCTGCGGCCTCTGCTCGCTGGTCTGTCCCGAAAAGGCCCTGACCGATGTGCCGTCGCCAGTCGGTACGCTTGAAATCTCCCCGCAGAATGAACCGTTCTTTTTTGCACACGGAACGTTGAACGTCGGCGAAGCCATGGCCCCTGCGGTTATCCGCAGAGTAAAAACACTCGTTGATCCCCAGGCCATCAACATTATTGATGCGTCCCCGGGAACATCCTGCCCGGTGATCGAGACCGTAAACGACACGGACGTAGTCGTTTTGGTCACGGAACCTACGCCTTTCGGCCTGAACGATCTCAAGCTCGCCGTCAACATGAGCCTGAAGAAAAAGATCCCCACCTGCATCGTCATCAACCGCTCAGAAGGAGCGGATGAACTGATCTCCGACTATGCAAAGAAGGTGGGTGTTCCCATTGCCGGCCGTATCCCCTTTGATCGAAAATACGCAGAGTCTTACTCCAGCGGGACGATCCTCACACACATCTACCCGGACTTCAGGGAAAAGCTGCTTCATATTTTTTCCGCCGTTTCATCTCTGGCCGGTTCCGTCCCCCCGGATGTTCCGCCCGATGAGCTGCTTCCCCTTTCGGCGGAAAACCTGGAGCCCTTTCCCAGGGGAGAGTCTTCCGAATTCAAGGAAATCGCCGTGATCAGCGGCAAAGGGGGCTCAGGAAAAACCACCGTGATCGCCTCACTGGCCGCCCTCTCCGAAAACAGGGTACTGGCCGACAACGACGTGGATGCCGCAGATCTGCACCTGCTTCTCAAACCCGTCATTCGCGAGGTCCACGATTTCGTCGGCGGATTGAAAATGGCCATCGATCCTGATCAGTGCACGGCATGCGGTCAATGCGCTGAACATTGCCGATTTGGAGCGATATACCCGGATGGTCCGACAAACCAGCAAGGAGTCACAGCCTTCCGGATTGATGAACTGTCCTGCGAAGGATGCGGCGTCTGCGAGTATCTCTGCCCCGTCGATGCAATCACGAATCGACCAAATACCGTGGGCAGATGGTACGTTTCGGGAACGGATTGTGGTCCGATGGTGCATGCCCGGCTGGGAATCGCGGAGGAAAACTCCGGACGCCTGGTCACCAGGGTCCGAAACGTCGCGGCGGAACTCGCTGAAAATCTCGGCAAGGAATTGATCCTCGGTGACGGTCCTCCCGGTACCGGATGTCCCGTTATCGCCTCCGTCAGCGGCGTTAACATTGTCCTTATCGTCACAGAGCCGACGGTATCCGGAGTGCATGACATGCAACGCGTCCTTGAACTTGCCGGGCATTTCGGCATTCCATCGCTGATCGTCGTGAATAAATCCGATCTCAACGCTGAACAGACCGTTCGGATTAAGGCCATTGCCGCAGAAATGGGGGCGAGGGTCATCGGCGAGATTCCTTTCGACCGCAGCGTAAACGACGCCCTCATGGCGGGTAAAACCGTTGTTGAATATGGAAAGGGGCCGGCAACCGAAGCGATTGCCTCCCTCTGGAAAGAGCTCGATATTATTCTTAAGAAAGGAGTATGATGCCATGAAGATCGCCGTGACATCCACCGGTCCGTCGCTTGATGATCCTGTCGAGGTTCGCTTCGGGCGATGCAGGTACTTTCTCGTCGTTGATCCAACGACCATGGAAACGGAAGTTATTCAAAACCCTTACATTGACTTGGGAGGTGGGGCCGGCATTCAATCCGCTCAACTGCTGGCCGACAAGGGGGTTACGGCCGTACTGACTGGGAACTGTGGCCCCAATGCCTTCCGGGTTTTCAGCTCGGCTGGAATCAAGGTCTTTTCCGGCATCTCCGGAAAGGTTCGGGATGCCGTGGAAAGGTACAAATCCGGAGCCGGAGCCGGCGCATCGGCCCCCAGTGTCCAAAGCCACTTCGGCATGGGAAGAGGAACAGGACGGGGCATGGGCACGGGCGGCGGCAGGGGAATGGGCCGCGGCCTGATGAGAAGTCGAGAAGCGGAAACGACGAAGGTCGAGGATGCTCCAACAAGCTCTTCTCCGGAGTCAACGGGAAGACAGGATGAAATATCCGAATTAAAAGAGCAGGCCAAAGCCCTGAAAAAGCAGATGGAACAGATAACAGCCCGCTTGAAGGACCTGGAAGGATAAAGGAACGGCAGGAGATTAGAAAAGATGCCCAAAGCCGCCCCCTTCGAGACGCACCATCGACGCTATGACGCCTGGTTTGAAACGCATGAAGGCGCCTATGTCTCCGAATTGCTCGCCTTGCGCCCTTTTGTTCCGTGGGAAGGACGGGGATTGGAAATTGGCGTCGGCACCGGCCGCTTCGCCGCACCGCTGGGTGTTGAGATGGGCCTGGACCCCTCCCCGGCAATGCTTTCCCACGCCGCGGCACGAGGCATCAGGACCGTGGCGGGTGTTGCCGAGAGGCTGCCCTTCCGGGACGGCTCCTTCGACTATGCCCTGCTGGTAACGACCCTTTGCTTTGTGGACTCCCCTGAAGAGACGTTCGCGGAGGCGTACAGGGTCCTTAACAGCGACGGCTGCCTCACCATCGGTTTTATTGACAGAGAGAGCTCTCTGGGCCGGCAATACGAAGCCCGCAGAGATGAAAACGTCTTCTACCCCGAGGCCACGTTCTATTGCGCTGAAGAAGTGGAGCGCCTTTTGGGAAACGCTCGATTTTCCATTCGATCCTGGGCTCAGACCCTGGGGCTCCCCTCCCATGAAACGACCACCATTGAACCGTTGCATCCGGGACACGGAGAGGGTGCATTCGTGGTTGTCTCGGCAGCGAAAGGCCGTTGATATCCATCACGGAACTCTGGTTTAAAATTAATCGCACCCTGACGGCAACCGTTGGTTGAAACGTCTTTGACCTGCACCCCCAAAAAAGCGACTTCGTGACCATCCGGAGATGATCACGACGAGTTACCATACCCAAGAGTCATTGGATATTGAATTTTCCCCTGCCGGTTCAGACCCTTGATTTTTTAGTTAACACTGGCTTCTTCAAGTGCCTTTACAACATCATATCCTCCGAAATATGTTAATCCTTTTTTAAAGGGCATACCGCGCGGTACGGTCATCACCAGTCCGTTTTTCGTGTTGATGGCTGCATTATTCAAAGCAACCCATGATCCATCTGATTTTTTCTCGAAATCGGTTACACTAATTTTTGCAATTTCATCCATTACTTATCTCCTCATAAAGTATTTTCAGGGTTCAAACCGGCAGGGGCCATCTTACCCAGGCATTTGCTGCCTTGGGTCAATTCATTTTTATAATTCAGCTCGCTGAAAGGGGAACCGCCATTTCCAGGCTCGGGACAAAAAGTGCTTTGTATTCCGCAACATCTATCCAATCTCTTTTTTACAGGAATCAGGAAGTATTTCTCCTTATTCATCCCTTTTTAGGAGATTACAATCGCCAACAATTACTTTTTATTCCATTAAATCGCTTATATTCCCAAGCTTTAAAGTACACCTAAATACTTGTATGTATTGATTTTTACCATTATTCACATCGGAATTCCACAAAAAAATTTTTTCAGGAAAACGTTCCCAGAGATACGTTCAAGCCTGCCATTTGAGTTTCTATCGCCCTCCCGGCAGAAGCAATCTCCAAGCGGAAATGTTCCCCTGCCGCAAACGACGTCCGGACGTCGGCGTCACAGAGAATACGCTCTCTCCATGCGTCTCGTTGGATAGAAGTGTTTGGCTATTCACCGACGATCTTTACAAGCACTCTTTTTTCCTGCGCCCATCATATTCACCATAGAATATCTGCTCCCATGGCCCAAAATCCAAACTGCCGCCCGTGACAGCCACGACAACATCCCATCCCATCACCTGCCTCTTCAATTGAGCGTCCCCATTGTCCTCACCTGTCCGGTTACGGTGGTAATTCGACAGGGGTTCATGGAGCGCCAGCTTTTCCAGCCATTCCTCATGATCATGATGCAGGCCCGGTTCATCATCGTTCATGAATACGGAAGCCGTTATGTGCGTGGCGCTCACAAGGGCCAAACCTTCGGATATACCGCTTTACTTGAGGCACTGATCCAACTGGTCCGTAATGTTGACAAACCCTCTTCGCTCCGGAACATGGGACCACAGCTCTTTTCGATACGATCTCATCATGCTTCACCTCGTCATTTTGTTTTTTTCTGGATTCAGAAGACCCTGGTCTCGAACACTGGCTAAATCCAGGTAAACCGGCAGACCCGCCAGTCCCGTCATTCCTGTCTCTCTCTTTGCCTCTTCGTACTTGAATGATAATACCCCTTGTGCCATAATCACTGCACCTCGTTGATGATGGTTTTCACTTGACAGAAAATCTGTATCATCCTGATTTTTCAGGTTCAACGAGGTTTTTTATTTTTCTTGATGGTAGATTAAGGCATCCATCTAACGAATATAGCGGCATCAAGAGGGAAACGGCTCATCTCCCTGGCGGGGGAACGTCGACGGGACAGGGCCATTTCCCGCGAGAAGGCGGTGTGCCGCTCGTGGACGAAAATCCTCGACGGGCCAACGATTACGGCACTGTGAATTTTCCTGTATTGATTAATGGGAAATTTGTGCTTTAATCAGACAACCTATTGCGAAAAGGAGAAGTTCCATGAACAGGCTCGCTCTTGTTGTTTTGATCGTCCTGCCCATGCTTTACGCAACCTGCCCTGTCATGGCTGAGCCGGCTGACGCAAACCGAGCGCCCGTCGAGTCTCCGTCAGCCGGTAGCGGACAATTGCCGGCGGCGGGTCGACCGCCTGTTCTCGTTCAGCCGCCTGCCCCGGTCCAGCCATCCGCTCCGGTTCAATCTTCTGAAACAGTTTCGCAGTCCTGGGATACCGTTTCTGAAGAAGCCCAGGGGCCTCCGTCGACGGGGCTCAAGATGGTTGACATCCTGCTGGTAAGGCCGCTTTGCCTGATCGGCTCGACGGCGTCCACCGCGGTCTATATCGCCCTCTCCCCACTGGTCTATCTCATGGGGATCGGAGAGGAAACGGCACGGGTCATGGTTGAGGCGCCATGGCGCTTCACCTCCTGCCGATACATCGGGGAATTCAATCACTACAAGGATGAAGAACCCATCATGGGCGTGTGGGAATTTTAACGGCCGTCGAAACCGTACATGTTTAGCGGCCAAAATCCCCTTGACTCATGAAATCCTTGTCCATATACTTATGAACATTGAATGTTTCTTCTTTCCATCTGGATGTCGCCGTAGGCAGAATTTCAGGAACCGTCAAAGCCATTACAATTCAAAAATAACAGATTTACTTCAGAACGAGGATTCCGATGATCACCAAAAAAACCGTCAAGGATATTGAGCTCAGGGACAAGAGAGTGATAATGCGCGTTGATTTCAACGTGCCGATGAAGGAAGGCGCCGTCCAGGACGACACCCGCATCCGGGCCGCTCTGCCGACGATCAACCATGTCCTTGAACAGGCTCCACGCTATCTTATTCTCATGTCGCATCTTGGCGACCCGAAAAAGGACGCGGCGAAGGCGAAAGAGAATGCTGAAAAAGCGGGGAAGGAATTCGATGAGCAGAAATTTCTCGACGGCAAATGCAGGATGAAGCCCGTGGCGGAGTATCTGGCCGGGCTTCTCGGCAGGCCCGTCAAGCTCGCTCCCTCGGCCATCGGCCCCGAGGTCGCCTCCATGGTTTCAGCGCTCGGGCCAGCGGAAGTCCTCATGCTGGAGAATACCCGTTTTCACCGGGAGGAAACCTCCAAAGACCCGGCCGAACGCGAGAAGATGGCGAAAGAACTGGCGGCCTTCGCCGATGTCTATATCAATGACGCCTTCGGAACGGCCCATCGCGCCCATGCCTCCACGGAAACCATCGCGAGATTCGTCCCGGTCGCCGTGGCCGGATTTCTCATGGAGAAGGAGGTCCGGTATCTCGGTCAGACCGTTTCCAGCCCGCAGAAGCCCTTCGTCCTGGTTCTCGGCGGAGCCAAGGTCTCCTCCAAGATCGGGGTGATTACGAACCTTCTGAACAAGGTCGATGCGATTCTCATCGGTGGCGGCATGGCTTACACCTTCCTGAAGGCCCGGGGCCTGCCGGTCGGCAGATCCATGGTGGAGACCGAGATGATCCCCACCGCGGCCGAAATCCTGAAAAAGGCGGCCGAGGCGAAGGTCGAGATCTTTCTGCCGGAAGACCACATCGCCGTACCGGAATTCAGCAACGAGGCAATGATCCATGCCATCCCGAAGGATTCCTTTCCCGATGACCTCATGGGGGTGGATATCGGAGCGAAAACCCTTGCAGAATACAAGGATGTCCTTTCCAGGGCAAAGACCGTCATCTGGAACGGACCCATGGGCGTTTTTGAAATGCCCAATTTCGCCACGGGGACAAAGGAAATTGCCAAAGCCCTCGCCGAAATCGACGCCATTACCGTGGTCGGCGGCGGCGACTCCGTTTCCGCCTTAAAGCAGACGGGACTGGAAAGCAAAATGACTCACGTCTCCACGGGGGGCGGCGCTTCCCTCGAATTTCTCGAACTCGGCCATCTCCCGGGAATCGATGCACTCAATGACAAATAGCCAAAGGAGCTCCATCATGAGAAAAGCCCTCATTGCAGGAAACTGGAAAATGAACAAGACCGACCCCGAAGCCATCGAGCTTGCCAGAGCCCTGGTGGCGGAAGTCGGGCAGTACGAGGCATGCGATATCCTTCTGTGCCCTCCTTTCACCTCCCTCAAGTCCGTGGGCGACGTCATTCGGGGAAGCAAAATCAAGCTCGGCGCACAAACGATGCACTGGGAGAAATCCGGGGCGTTCACGGGAATGGTCTGTGCGGACATGCTCAAATCCCTCGGCTGCACCTACGTGATCATCGGGCATTCTGAGCAGAGGCAGTTTTTCGGCGAGACGGACGAAACGGTCAACAAAAGGACCAGGGCCGCCCTGGCCAATGGACTGACCCCAATCGTCTGTGTCGGTGAATTCCTCGAACAGCGGGAATCCGGAAAACACGAACAGATTGTCAGGGACCAGGTCATTCAGGGTCTGAAGGGCCTCACCAGCGACGAAATGAAACAGGTGGCGATCGCCTATGAGCCTGTGTGGGCTATCGGCACGGGAAAAACCGCTTCGTCACAGGATGCCGATGACATGCACGCCTGCATCCGCTCCACCATTGAAAAGGTCTGGAACAGGGACGTGGCGCAGGGGCTTGTCATTCAGTACGGTGGAAGCGTAAAGCCTGACACCATCGATGAGCAGATGGCCATGCCCAACATCGATGGCGCATTGGTCGGCGGCGCCGCTCTGCAGGCCGATTCCTTCGCCCGCATCGTCCGATTCCAGGCCGGGTAGCTGCCGCTTCAAATCAGGATAAGCTTTGATTCATGAGCGATATGACCAAAATAAAGATGGAAGGAGGAATTTGAAATGAAAAGAATGGCGTTTTTTGCCGCGTTTGTTTTCATGCTCTGTCTTTTCCTTGTTTCCGAGTCGTTTGCTCAACGGGGCATGATGTGGAGAGGCAGCGGCGGCTGGGGGATGGGGACGCCCTACAGCAGGATGTTCAACCCTGCAACCGTTGAGACGATCACCGGAGAGGTCATCGCCATTGACAAGCTTACACCGCTGAGTGGTATGCACTACGGCATTCACATGATCGTGAAAACGGAGAAGGAACCCATTTCCGTTCACCTCGGTCCCGGATGGTTCATCGAAAATCAGGATATAAAAATCGCCGCAAAGGACAGAATTGAAGTGAAAGGCTCAAGGGTGACCTACAACGGAAAGCCGGCGATCATCGCTTCCGAGATTAAGAAGGGAGACGATGTGCTCAAGCTTCGCGACGAGAACGGGTTCCCCGCCTGGAGTGGATGGAGAAGGCCATAGAACAGATGACAGCCCTTGAACCGCCGGAACATCCGTTTTCGGCGGTTCATCCCCCAGACTTCACCACTCCCCCCGATGTCAAGGGCCTCACCGCAATCCGGGGCCGGTTTTGATCTTAACCGGAGAAGCCCGAACCCTTGCGATGACTACATGTCTGCGCGGGAACAACATCAACCGTTATCCCCCTCGTATTACCCTCTTCTCCATCTCCGGCATTGTCTCGCAGAAGCAAGTGAAGATTCGGCAGAAACCCGGTAGCGAAACTCTTCCGTCCTGAGCAAAGCCAAAGGATAAGGTTTGCCCTGCCGAAGGGCTGCACGCGAAAAGCGGGCGGCGCGTTTCAGCTCTGTACGATCGTTTTTCTTTTGTAACTATTCAGCACTTTGTTCTTTGACGTTCATAAACTCGGGCCACTCGCCCTGAAACAGTAGCCGCAAAGCTTCTGGTAATGACAACCGAATTTTGACCACCCTGAGCAGTGTTTATACTTTGGGATGACGGGCAGGTCATCCCCTGTCTTCCTTATTGATCGCCGGGAAAACGTAGGAAGCCGTGAGGCGACCGGAGTTTTACCGGCGAAACGTCACTGTTCATCATTTCTTTGAGACTTTCTCGCAAACGATAGCTATCCCAGTTACAGCCGATGATGTGGGCTTTGTGGGTTAACCGATCCATAAGGGCGGCAGTCATGGTCGGATCGCCGAAAATCTGAGTCCAGTCGGCAAAACCGAGATTCGTGGTGATGATCACAGATCCCTTTTCATACCGTTCCGCCAAAACCTGGGAAAGCAATTCCGCCCCTTCCTTGGAAAAGGGGATGTAACTCAGTTCATCCAGAATCAACAGGTCATCGTGGGCCACATCTTCAGCAGATGCAGCAGATGTCGATCGCGCACGCGACGCGCCACCGATTTCATCAACTCCGAATGCGGAATGCTATCGAAGTACCCGGACAAGTCCGCATCGACCACCTCCATATGTCCGCTCCGCAGCAGCGTTTCAATCCGACCAACGGCACCTTGAGCGCTGCGGCCGGGCCGGTACGCGTAATGCAAAACGTCTATGCGGTACACCTTTATCGTACGGCACGTAGAATCGATATCCTGGCGACTGCTTCGCTTTGGTGCGTAACGCCGGCTGCAACTTCTCAACTTTTCCGGAGGTGTTAGACGCATGGCCAATCTCCCGGCTGTCGTGCTGCTTGTTGCACTAACCTTGAGTTGAGGCCCCTTCTCTCCCTCGGCATTACCCGAGTTCACCACTACTGCGGGCCTCTCCGCCACCTCGCATGGCCGGATTCGGTTCCTCGCGGAACATCCGTTGGCGGTCACGCGCCGCCACCACCGAGGGTTCCCGTGTTGCGATCAATCTCCCTGTACATGCATGCCACCGCCAAATACCCCGGCGGAACCCTGCGGTGCAAATGTCACTCGCTTCCCGCAAGGCAACGGCTTTCTCCGCTTTGACGTCGGATCGGGTTCCGCAACGACGCTTCGAGGCCTGCTCGGCGTTCACTACACGTTGCGGCCTGCATGCTCGCTGAATCCCATGGGACCCTTTTCTGGAAGTGCTTCAGTAAAGGTCGTTGCCTCCTTCCACCGCCTCCAGTGCTATCGGCCGGAGCGACAGAAGCCGGGTGGGAATCTCACCCACTGAAAATTGCGGCTTTTCACGGCACACTTCAATGAAAACAAAATATTTTATGTTGAACCGTTACTTTCTTTTTACTTTTTTTCCAGATATTGCTAGTATTTCTGTACAGTTCCACTCTGTGTTCATGGTGGTTCCGGAGTATTCCTCCAGGGAAAATTTCTCTGCGGCCTGCTCAGGACAAAGGTTCGAAGGCGAACGGAGATCGTCGTGACCTGGAAAGCTGCAATCGCTTCGTATTTCCAACCTTTAATTTCATTCTGATGGACGGAGACGATGAGGTGAAGAACATGATTGAAGCAAAAGAAGTCCCAACCGATTGTACGCTTTGCTATCACAGCTGCGGATGCAGGGTAACGGTCAAGGATGGAAGGGCGGTGAAGATCGCCGGGCTGAACTCCCATCCCTTGAACCATGGAAAGCTGTGCCCCAAGGGGGCCAATGCCCTCGCGACCATCTACAATCCTGATCGGCTGCGTCGCCCGCTGAAGCGGATCGACGGGAGCTTCAGGGAAATCTCATGGGACCAGGCCCTGGACGAAATCGCTGAAAGACTCCTGGACCTGAAGAAAAATTTCGGCCCCCAGGTTCTGGGCGTGTTCAGCGGATCCATTGGTGTGGAAAACTTCGAGATGGGCGGTCTTGTGCAGCGGTTCAAGACCGCTTTCGGTTCACCCAATTTCTTTTCTGTTGAGAGCGTTTGCTACCGGATGCGCATCCGGGTCCGGCAAATGACCTTCGGAAGATATCCGGTCGAAGAGATGGACTCCCACCTCTATATCCTCTGGGGACACAACCCTGAACAATCGGACTTTCCCCTCAAACTCGCCCTCAAAAGAAATCGGAATCAAGGGGCCAGGCTGGTCGTCATCGACCCCAAGCGGATTCCCTTGGCCGACATGGCGGATCTGTACCTGCAGATCCGGCCGGGTACGGATGGCGCCCTGGCCCTAGCCATGATGCATGTGATCATCAACGAAAAGCTCTACGACAGGGACTTCATCGAACAGCATACCTTCGGCTTTGAGCGGCTGGTCCCCCATGTGCAGAAGTACACCCCCGAGTGGGCGGAGGAAGTGACCTGGGTGCCGGCTGAAGACATCCGCAGATTGGCCAGGCTGTTTTCAGGAACACGGGGGGCAAGCATCTATCAAGGCACCTGCACGCAGGACCAGACGGCCAATGGCGTTCAAAACAGCCGCGCTTTTTCTATCCTCCAGGCCATTACCGGCAACGTCGATGTCCCAGGCGGCTGGGTGACCAGTCCTCCGCCGCGCCTGAGAGATGTGAGTCTCGGCGTGGAGGGCAATCCCATGGGGGCAGACCGGTACCCCCTTTTCGTCGAGATGTGGGGCAGGAAAAGTCCCTATGGCGTCGTGACTCTTGTTCCGGAAAGCATCCCTGAAGTGCTGAGGGCTTTTTTCGTTATTGGAGGCAACCCCCTGGTTTCCATGCCGGACAGCAACGCCTTCCGCAATGCCTTTCGAAAGCTTGACCTTCTCATCGTGCACGATCTTTTCATGACGGAAACGGCCAGGGAAGCCCATTATGTGCTTCCTGCCTGCTCCCATCTGGAAAAATGGGGGGTAGCCTACAGTTACAATGTTTGCCACGGCCTTCCATTCCTCATGCTGAGGAAGAAGTGCATCGAACCCCTTTACGAGAGCTGGTCCGAATGGAAATTGTTCACGGAACTGGGAAAGAGGCTGGGGTTGGAAGACAGGTTCCCCTGGAGATCCGAGGAGGAAATGATTGCCTTTGAACTGGCCCCATCAGGATTCTCCTTTGATGATCTTCTGAACAGGATGCCGGAAGGCGTATTCTATACCGAAAAAAACTATGAACAATCAGAAGGGCGCTACCATTCCCCTTCAGGGAGAATTGAGATTTACAGCGAAACCTTTGAGCGGGCCGGTTTTGATCCTCTGCCCACCTTTCTGGAGCCGGAAAGAGGACCGAGGCGGGCGAGCAAAGCGTTCCTGGAGAAGTTCCCGTTGATTCTGTCCACGGGAAGCCGACACATTGGATATACCCACAGCCAGCATCACGGTGCGGACGCTCTTCGCAAAATGTATCCCGAACCCCTGGTCCAGATCAGCCCGGCGACAGCAAACCGCTTTGGAATTGAGGACGGAGACAGAGTCATCGTGGAAACGAACCGGGGACAGGTGAACATGAAGGCTGCCGTGGAGGAGCGGGTAGCGGACAACGTCGTGCTGGTGCCGCACGGCTGGGAGGGGGACGCCAATGCCAATCTGCTGACCGACGTGGAGTGCCGTGAGCCCATGATGGGCTATCCGGACATGAAATCGCTGCAATGCCGCATTAGAAAGGCATAGCGAAATCTGATGCGGATGCTCCCGGCCAGGGCGAAAAGCCCGTCAAGCCCGCCGTATCACCGGCAGCCGTTAAACTTTCGTTTCATTGCAAAAACATTTGATGATATAAAAAACCGGCAGGATGCAGACCGGTTCTACGAACTCAGATTCAGAAAGGAATGCGACACGGTGGAAAACAGAAAACGCCTCACGGAACTCCCGGCGTGGAAAGCGCTGTCGGCTCACTCTCGGGAGCATAAACACCCTCTCAGGGATCTTTTCGCGGGCGACCCTGAACGGGGAGAACGCATGGCCGCCCATGGAGCAGGCCTTTATCTCGATTATTCAAAGAACTGGATCACCGATGAAACGCTCAGGCTTCTGCTTCAATTGGCTGAGGAAACCGGCCTGCGGGAGCGGATCGACGCCATGTTCCGAGGGGAAAAAATCAATCTCACGGAGAGCCGCGCCGCCCTCCATACGGCCCTTCGCGCGCCGAAGGGGTCTTCCATCCGCTTGGACGGAGAAAACGTCGTTCCCCTGGTTCATGATGTGCTGGACAGGATGGCCTGTTTTGCCGACAAGGTCCGGAACGGATCCTGGAAAGGCCACAGCGGAAAACGCATCCGGAATATCGTCAATATCGGCATCGGCGGCTCGGACCTCGGGCCGGTCATGGCCTACGAGGCACTCAAGCATTACAGCGACCGGTCCCTCACCTTCCGCTTCGTCTCCAACATCGACGGAACGGACTTCGCCGAAGCCGTTCAGGATCTGCATCCTGAGGAAACGCTTTTTATCGTGTCTTCGAAGACCTTTACAACCCTGGAAACGATGACCAACGCCGAAACGGCCCGCGACTGGCTGGTTCAGGGGAATCATGGCGACCGCACGGCGGTGGCGAAGCACTTCGTCGCCGTCTCGACGAACACCGCCGCGGTGACGGCTTTCGGCATCGATTCCGACAACATGTTCGGATTCTGGGACTGGGTCGGCGGGCGGTACTCGATGGACTCGGCCATCGGCCTGGCGACGATGATCGCCGTCGGACCCGGACACTTCCGAAGCATGCTGGCGGGTTTTCATGAGATGGATGAGCACTTCCGCACAGCCCCCTTTGAACACAACCTGCCGGTGCTCCTGGCCCTCCTGTCCATCTGGTACAGTAACTTTTTCGGCGCGGAGACCATCGCCGTCATTCCCTATGAACAATACCTGAAGCGATTTCCGGCGTACCTTCAGCAGTTGACGATGGAAAGCAACGGGAAGCGCGTCACCCTCGACGGGGTCGAGGTGGACTACTCAACCAGCCCCATCTATTGGGGTGAGCCCGGAACGAACGGCCAGCACTCCTTTTTCCAGTTGATCCACCAGGGGACCAGGCTGATTCCCTGCGACATGATCGCCTTTGTCGAACCGCTCCATCCCCTCGGCCGTCACCACGATCTTCTGCTGGCAAACGTCTTCGCCCAGACCGAGGCGCTTGCCTTCGGCAAAACGCTGGAAGAAGTCCAGGCCGAAGGCGTCCCGGACTGGCTGGCGCCCCACAAGGTCTTCGCGGGCAACCGGCCATCCAACACAATCCTTGCCCGGAGGCTGACCCCGGATATCCTGGGCAAACTGGTCGCCCTCTATGAACACTGCGTCTTTGTTCAGGGCGCCATCTGGAACATCAACCCCTTCGACCAGTGGGGCGTCGAACTGGGAAAGGCCCTGGCCCAGCGCATCATCCCGGAGTTGGAAAGCGCGGAGGAACCGCGGCTCGCGCATGACAGTTCGACGAACGCCATGATTCGCCGTTACCGGAAGCTCAAGGAAAAAATGGGGTGACCGGGTCCCACCGGCCCCGCCATAGAAGCGGTTATGAACCCCGCGGGGATAGCTTCGCTTTCGTTCGCCGGCTCGAAGAAGAATTCATCCCGGACGGAGGAAAGGCTGACGGCGGGCATTTTCGATCCGATGATCCGCAGAAAATACCCGCTTACGAAGCCATCACCCTGATGCGGTCCGGAACGGAGATGAGGCTGGCTCCCCTGTACAATGAGCCGTCCCGGCGTCAGCGGCCCGCCGCCTGTCCGAAAAAGAGAGCGTAAAGCTCCATGGGCTCAATGTAAGTGCCGTCCCTGTAGACACGCATATTTCCGGACGAGATTTCATCGATGAGCATGGTCTCATCCTGGTGGTAACCGAATTCCAATTTGATGTCGTAGAGCTCCATCCCCTTTTCAAGCAGGCTGCCGGCAATGATCTCCGTGATCTTCCGAGTCTCCGCCTTGATGTCGTCATACTGTTCGCCGCTCATGATGCCGAGGTCAATAAGCCCGTCCCGGATGACGAGGGGATCGCCTCTGCCGTCGTCCTTTAACGTCATTTCGACGTACAGAGGAAGGGGAGCCCCCTCTGCGATATAGTCGCCGTAGCGGCGCAGGAAGCTGCCCACGGCCCTCCGGCGGCAAATAACCTCGACCCCCTTTCCAAATACCTTGGCCGGAAGAACCTCCATCGTTGTTTCCTCCAGATTTGAAGCGACATAATGAGTCTTAATCCCCGCGGCCTTCAGCTTTTCAAAAAAGAAGACGGACATCCGGAGATTCATCCTGCCCACCCCTTCAATGCTCAGCCCTATTTGATTCGCGCCTGGATCGAACACCCCGTTCTCGCCGGTGACATCATCTTTGAACTTGAGCAGATAATGACCGTTTTCAAGGGCATAGACATTTTTTGTTTTTCCTTCGTACAGCAAGGTCGTCTCCTCCATTTTCTCCTCCGAATGCGCACTGCGGAAAGCCGCAGCCAACCGGTGTGGTCATGATGATAGGGACATGGTGATCCTGGTCGGCACGGGTTGCAGGTATCCTTTACCGTCGGCTTCGGATGGCGCCCCCGGTTTCCCCTCCATCCAAGATCCTTCTGGCACAAGAATAACGGGTTCCCGCGTTCCGGTCAACAGGACATATGAAAGAGTGTGCGTCCCTGTTCGTGATTTTTGTGCCGCGGAACGAGATCATGCCAGCGATGACTCCGTGGCTTTTTACAGGCATGTCGCACCGGAATTCGAACATTCTATCACGGATCGGACAACATCTTCTTGACATTTCGGTGAGTTTACCGCACAAATTAGTATAACTTCACGTAAACCGGTTTCCAACCCATCAGAACCCTCAACAAGGTGAAGCTATGGATTGATCCTTATTAGAAAACCCCGTCCCCGAAATGAGGCGGGGTTTTGTGTTCAGCGTCCTGCCCTTCTTAATCCTCATGAACGATTCCGAGGCATCAAGGCGGGAGAGGTTTTTTTCAGGAGAACAGGAACAATCGATTTGCTGGTCTTTTCCGGCAGGGAGGTGCAGAATGCGGAAGAATCAACGGCTTGCAATCATTGGTGGCGATGCGGCCGGGATGAGCGCGGCGGTCCAGGCAAAGCGTAGAAATCCCGAGCTGGACATCATTGTTTTCGAGAGGGGGCCACACACTTCCTACTCGGCGTGAAGCATTCCCTACTACGTCGGCAAGGTTGTCGACGATGTCAGGAAGCTGGTGGTTGTCACCCCCGAGGAGTTTCGTGACCGATACGGCATTGACGCCCGCATCCTCCACGAAGTTACGGAAATCGACCTCAAGGAGCGCCGACTCCATGTCCGTGACCTCAAGGAAGGAAAGGAGCACCGAGAGGCCTTCGATCTGCTGATGATTGCAACGGGTGCCGTTCCCTTTTGTCCCGATGTGCCCGGATCAAAGGCCCGGGGGGTATATGGACTTCATTCCCTCCAGAGCGGAATCCGGGTCCGGGATGTCATTGACAGGGAAAAGCCCGAAAGGGCCGTCATCATCGGAGGGGGATATATCGGCCTGGAAATGGCGGAGGCCTTGATCATGAGAGGCCTCGATGTCTCTCTCGTGGAGCTGGCTGCCCAGGTCATGAACACCCTCGATCCCGATATGGGTTCCCTTGTTTCCGAAGCCCTCATGCGTGTCGGCGTCAAGCTCTTCAGGGAAGAATCTTTCCGTTCCGTCGAAGTGGAACAGGATCGGGTCCAGGCCGTCGTTACGGACCGCCGGACCCTTCCCGCCGATATCGTCATTCTGGGCCTGGGAGTGCGACCCAACACGGAGCTGGCCGAGCATGCCGGGATTGCCCTCGGCGTCCGAAAGGCCATTAAAACCAACGACCGGATGCAGACGAACATCCCAGGTGTCTGGGCGGCCGGAGATTGCGCCGAATCCTTTCATCTCGTCAGCCGGCGCCCGGTCCATATCGCCCTGGGAACGATCGCCAACAAGCAGGGCAGGGTTGCCGGGATCAACCTGGGTGGGGGCTATGCCACGTTCCCCGGCGTTGTAGGTACGGCTGTGAGCAAGATATGCGATTTTGAAGTGGCCAGGACAGGCCTTCAGGAAAAGGAAATAGCGGACCTGGGGCTGGACTATGTCGCGGGACGTATCGAAGGCATGACGCGGGCCAGCTATTATCCAAATGCCGGAAAGATCACGGTGAAGGCACTGGCGGAAAGGGAAACGGGGAGGCTCCTGGGCGCCCAGATCGTCGGCGTTGAAGGTGCGGCCAAGCGGATCGATGTGTTCGCAACGGCGCTTCATGCCGGCTTTGATGTGGATGAGATGATCAATCTCGATCTCAGTTATGCTCCCCCCTATTCCGGCGTCTGGGATCCCGTGCATCTCGCCGTACGCCGTGCCAAAGCGGCGCTGGAGGAAGCCCCATAGAAACCGGCGGCCCTTCCCCGACCCGGTCCCATCGCCCTTTCAGCGGCTTCCAGGAACATGATCCCGGAAGCCGGTAAAGAGAGACATGCGTCATGATCCTTTTGAAGCACATTCTTTTCGTTTCCGAACCAGCGTCAGATCAGACTTCGGCCCTGGAACGGGCCGTTTCACTGGCGGAAAACAACAATGCGGACCTGACGGTCGCCACGGTGTTCCCTTCCGTGCCGGACGGTTATCTCAAGGAATGGGCGGCCCTCTCCAGGCAGGACCTTGAAGCCTTGATCGAACCCTTCAGGGATCGCCTGAACATCCGGCTCGAAGTGCTCTCGGGTCCGGTTTTTCTCGAGGTCATTCGCGCCGTGCTGCGCAATTCTCACGATCTGGTCATCAAGGTGGCGGAAAATCCCCCTTTCATAAAAATGCTCTTCGGAACCGACGACATGCATCTCCTGCGCAAATGTCCGTGCCCTGTATGGCTGATGAAGACTCCCGAGAAATCCAAATATTCGGTCATCGTGGCTGCCGTGGATGTTGACCCCTTGAACCCCTCGGAGACGGAGCAGGACCTCAATGAGAACATTCTGGACCAAGCGACTTCGCTGGCCCTGTCCGATTTCGCGTCTCTGCACCTGGTTCACGCCTGGGAACCATTTGGAGAAGGCACCTTGCGTTCCAGGATCGACGCGGCAGCCGGAGGCGCCGACTATCTCGAGAAGGAGCACATGCTTCACCAGAAGGCGTTCTATAGACTCGGCGAGACCCTGCGAAGCCGGATCGGCGAGTCTATCTATGATTATCTTTCCCCCAACTTCCATCTTCTCAAAGGACCGGCCAAAAAGCTGATACCGGAATTGGCGGCGCAACTGGAGGCGGATTTGGTCGTCATGGGAACGGTTGCACGAACGGGCATCGCGGGATTGTTCATCGGCAATACCGCGGAGGCCATTCTTGATCAGTTGGCCTGCTCGGTCCTTGCCGTCAAGCCCTCCGGCTTTGTCACACCGGTAAAACTTTCCGAATAGAAGAATACCTTGCAGGCAGCGAAGGTCCTGATCCTGCATGCAGAATGTCTGGTGGTTCAGCGCCTGTCACACGGCGCTGCATTTCACCTGGAAACAGGCGGGCGATAATGATATAAGCTCTCCGCTTGCAGATCGTTCAACCCTTTGCAACCATCGGCAGGTCCTTATTGAAGCGATGACGGAATCTTACACCGTCTTTTTTTTCAGTGAATAACGGGGGGGGGCGCGGAGAATGGGAAAAAGACATTCAAAATTTTCGACTTTTTTATTTTTTGTGGTCATCTTGGTCCTTTTGTCACCGTCGACGGCCCGGCATGCCCGCGCCGCCCTTTCTGATTTCAACAAAGACGGCCGCTCCGACCTGCTGCTGAGGAACAGCTCCAATGCTTCAACGGTTCTGTGGTTCATGAATGCCGACGGAACCCATTCCGGCGATAAGACCCTCTGGACGAGCAAGGACTCCACCGTCGCGGCAACAGGGGACTTCAACAACAACGGAATCTGCGATCTCATCAAAAGAAGCTCGTCGACCGGCCAGGCGGTCCTCTGGTTCATGAACGCCGACGGGACGCGCAAAAGCTACAAGGTCCTCTTTACCGAACCGAAAACGACCATCGCGGGCACGGGCGATTTCAACGGTGACGGAATCTGCGACCTTATCCAGAGAAAAATGGCCAACGGCCAGATGGTCCTCTGGTTCATGAACGCCGACGGAACACGCAAGAGCTACAAGGTCCTCTTCACCGAACCCTATTCCACCATCACGGCCACGGGCGATTTCAACAAGAACGGCATCTGCGATCTCATCAAGAGGGACGATGCGACCGGCCGGACGGTTCTCTGGTTCATGAACGCCGACGGAACACGCAAGAGCTACAAGGTCCTCTTCACGGATCGAAAATCCACCGTCGTGGCCACGGGCGATGTGGATAATGACGGCATCTGCGATCTCATCAAGAGAAATGCCTCCACCGGCCAGACGGTTCTCTGGTTCATGAACGCTGACGGAACCAAGAAAAGCGAAAAGGAGCTTTTTACGGACACGAAATCCACGGTTGCAGCTACCGGTGATTACAATGGTGACGGCATCTGCGATCTCATCAAGAGAAACACCTCCACTGGCCAGGCGGCGCTGTGGTTTTTAAACGCCGATGGATCCCGGAAGAGCTACAAGGTTCTCTTCACCGGAACGGAGCTCGCCCTCATACCGGCCCCTGCTGTCCCGAAGCTCGCGAAGCAGTCCATCTTCGGCACCGCCGGACAGTCCATGGGATACTCCACATACGAGTATGATGCGGGAGGAAGACAGATCAAGATGTCCTCCTATAGCGCAACAGGCTTACTGGTGGGATACACGAAAACCCAGTACAATTCAGAGGGAAAACCCATCAAGGTTTCCAACTACAGTGCTGCCGGTCAACTCATGCAATACATCAAAACCTCTTACAACAAGTCCGGAGACGCGGTTAATGTATCCACTTACAACGGTTACACAAATCTTTTGATGCTCAAAGTCGTCACCGAATACAAATCTCCGGGAAAACCGTCAAAGGTCACGGAGTACGGCGCCACGGGCGTCATCTCGAAATACACCGTATACGACTATAACGAGGCGGGCAAGCCCGTCAAGGTTGCCACATACAATCTCGCCGACGAGCTGACAGGATATGTCACGTACGAATACAACAAGGCAGGAAAACAGAGCAAGGTATCCAAATACGGCCCTACGGGTCTTTTGCTCAAATACACGGCCTATCAATATAACTCATCGGGATTACAGATAAAAGTTTCTGAATACGGCGCCACGGGCGTCATCTCAGAATACACCGTCTATGAATATAATGCTGTGGGAATGCCGGCCAAAACGTCCACCTACGATTTCACGGACCAGCTGAAAGGATATGTCACGACCCTCTACGATGCGGCGGGAATGATCACAAAGGTTTCCTCCTATGGACCTACGGGGCTTCTGAAACAATACACAACCATGGACTATACCTACTGAGGCCGGGGCGGGGGATTGCCCCGGTGGCTGTCATCTCCCGCTGCCGCAGGATCCTTTTTTTCTGCGGCCCGCGAAGTCCGGTCAGCCGTTCAGCTCGATCATTTCCAGGCTGTGATTCGCCTCGCCATGCTCCGGCCGGATTTCCTCGCGAAGGTCCCTTCCTTGAAACAGGGCCGGAACTCGATTCATGGGCCGATGCCCTTCGGCGGACAGGCTATCCTTGTCGGCATGGACGGTGCTCTGGCCGAGGGGGAGACAGAACGCCGCGTCACGGGAATTGGCCGGCATGCACCGGATGATGTAACTGGGATCGATGTATTTGAGGTTGATCTCCATGGCGTTTTTCTTGAAATAGTCCCTGATGGCATCACGCAGATAAATGCCGATGTCTCCGTATTTGACATTACCCGTTCCGAAGGTTCCTGGGGCCCCGGGACGTTCCCAGGATCGACCCGCCAAGCTCATGAACGCGGGCCACCGAGTCCGGCGTCAGGCTGAGGGGCTCGTGCCCGAGCCTCTCCACGAGCCCCGCGTACCCGTACCGGAACCCATAGATCCTCTGCACACCGCAGTGGCAACAAAGGCTCATGACGATGGCCCGGATCACATCGTTCAGGCCGGGACAGATCCCTCCGCAGGTTACAATGCCGCAGGCGATCCGAGACGGGTCAAAAAAGATCTTTTCCCTTGGCCCCGCCGCTTCCATTGCAGGCGGCGTTGTCCCTTGGTCAAGCCTTGACTCGATCACATCGAGACAGGAGTCATAAAGAACCCGCCCGCTGGCATCGGCAAAGCGGATGCCGTTTGCGCGGCCCCTTGAAAAGTCCGAACCGCTTGATTGCCGCGGCGGTTTTTAAAAACCGATTTCCCGGGCATAGGAGAACTGGCGCTTCCAGGGGATGCCGGGATGGGCCGAATCGAAGGTTTCCTCGCCCACGATCCGCATCGATTCCTCATCGATCCGGATCGGGTGATACGCACCTACAAAACCCTGGTCTGGATGGATCGTGGGGTTGTCCCCCGGCCAGCAGTCGCACTCTGTCGTAATGTTCAGCAGGGCATTGATCAGAACGGTGCGCCCCTCGATCTTCCGCCAGACGGCCGCCGCCGTTTCCACGAGCTTCTCCTGAAAAACTGTTGCGTCCGTTTCCCACTCGATTTTCAGGGCCATGTTGGGGCAGAGGCCGATGCACTGCGCGCAGCCGATGCAGACGTCGTGGTCGTAGGTGGGCAAGCCGTCTTCGCCGAACTGCGCCGCACCCGTCGGACAGACGTCGACACAGACGCCGCATTTGATGCACTTCCCGGGTTTGAGAAGCGGGCGGATATCGGCATGCATCCTCTGCTTCTGAGCCCGTGAGGCGAATCCCATGGAGAGGTTTTTTATGGCCCCCCCGAAACCCGCTTCCATGTGCCCTTTGAAGTGCGAAAAGATGACATAGCCGTCGGCGCGGTCAAAAATGTCGGCCACCTGTACGGAAGAAAAGTGGCTATAATCGGTCTGCAGGTCCACAACGGAGCGACCATCCATTCCGTCGGCGATGACGACGGGACATCCCAGAAAGCCCTCCGTATAGCCGTGCTCCGCCGCCGTCTGCAGGGAATCTTCAGCCTTCCGCCGCCCCCCGGAGTACAGAACCGTCGTATCGAAGAGGAAAGGGAAAGCGCCTGCCGCTTTAACCCACAGGGAAATCTCCCGGGCATAGTCGGGTGGGAGAAAACTACGGTTCTCCCTTTCGCCCCAGTGAAGCTTGATGCCCACCCGGTCTCCCCTGCGGAAGGGGGCCTCCATTTTCTCCAGCAGACGGCGCAGTTCGCCCACGTATGGGCGGTGGGGGCTTGACAGCCTCTCAAAGACGATTTCTTCCATGATGTGCGTCCTTTCCTCCTGTTGATATTCAGGGCGCGAGCATGACCTGATCGCCGAAACGCTCGGAAAGTGCGGCAGCCAGGCGGGCTGCAGCCTGCCCGTCGGAACATTCGACCATCAGTTCCCCGCCATCCCCCACAACCAGCCGGCCATGGGCCTCAACGACCGCCTCGACTTCGTCGGGCTCCACAGTCCACCATCCCCTCGTCCGCTGCAGAAGCTCCTTACCTTTTAATTTTCTCGGGGTCACCAGGTCGATCTGCCTGAACCAGGCGGTCCATCCTATCTGCGCCGGCTCCCGGAGGACCGGACTGACCGGATCGTGGTAGATGCGGCATCTTCCGAACAGGCGAAGGCGCATCATGGCACCAGCCCTGAAATTTCCCGGGTCCGGGCATCCTGCCTTCCGATGACCTGCAGCTTCTCTTCCGGAACGCCGTCCCGTTCCATGAGCCGTTTCAAGACAAATCCGTAGAGGATTCCCGCTTCATCATCCGCCAGGGACAGATTTCGCCGATCCGCCGCGGCCCAGCCCCGCTCGAAGAGCACCCGGGCGGCTTCCCGCCATCGACGGAGCCTGGGATCGAAGGGGGAAATTCCCGCATCACCGATCAGTTTCGTCGAAACCGCCTCCATCTGAGAAAAAACCCGCCGCATTCTTCGAATGCCCGGATCGTAGCCGAATTCATCAACGTTCGCAGCGTTCACCGTTTTTCCCCCGCCCCTATATAAGGTCTGTTTTTGAAGCATTCTTTTCAGGATCATGAGCTTTGAAAAAAAATAGCAGACCCCCTTGAAGGTGTCAATATCATTGCCCCGGAAAATTCTTCGCATTCCCGGATGCCATGTCAGGATTAAGGATTCGTTTCGCCTTTAAGTTAACTTGCGTCTCCCTTATGAATCTCACCGATCCGCCGCAGTAGCGGTGTCATGGACATTCCCTGCACGAAAATGGAAAAGGCCACCACCGCAAAGGTCACCGAAATGATTTCTTCACGGTGAGGCACCCAAAGCGGCAGCCCCACTGCCAAGGCAAGAGCCAGGGCCCCTCTAAGACCACCCCAGAACAGAACAAGCTGGTGCTTACCCTGTACACGAAGCTCGGATCTGCGGAATAGAGCGCAAAAAGGATAGACTGCACACGCCCGTCCCACCAGCACAAGGAGTATTGCACATATCGCCGGCAAAATGACTGCTTTAAAGTTCTGGAGTGAAACCTGCACTCCGATGCCAATAAAGATGAATGAATTGGCAAGAAAACCGAGATACTCCCAATAGGCGGTAATGGCTTTTCTGACATCGTCAGAACCCGCTTGCATGAGGCGAAGATTCCCCACCAGAAGGCCCGCCGTCAAAGAGGCGAGGACCCCTGAAAAATGAAAGTGCTCGGCGATGAGAAAAGAACCATAGGCCGTGACAGTCGTTAGGGTAAATTCAACAAGATTATCACCTGCCCGTCTTTCAAGGATCATAATGACCCCGGCAACCAGTGCGCCGCAGAGGACACCGCCCCCTACGGTAAGCGCCAGTTTTCCGGCAATGCCACTCAGTGTCATAGCCCCCCCTGCCGCAGCGGCAAGAATGACGGCAAAGGCAACGGCAGCCGTACCGTCGTTGAGAAGGCTTTCTGCTTCGACCAGCAGACGGATCCGGCTGTGGACCCCTGCTTCATTGAACGTGGCGATTACGGAAACGGGATCCGTAGCTGCGATGCGCACCGAAAAGCAGGGCGCTGATCCAAGCCCAATCGGCAAGATACCTCATCCCTGCAGCAGTTACCGCTGCCGATAGGCACAACCCTGCGGTGGCAAGGATCAGTATAAGGAAAAATTCACTGCGTAGATTGCTCCAGCGAATTTGTATGGCCGCTTCAAAAACCAGGGGTGGCAGGAATATATTGAAGATTAATTCTTTCGTAAAGGGAATCCCTGAAAACAAAGGGATAAATGCCAGAAGAATTCCGGCAAAAACCAGCCCCACGCTGTAGGGAACTTTGAGTCTCCGTGTCAGGATCGCAACCATACTTGCAATGAGCAGTATGGTCAGAAATCGATCCAGTGTGATAATGAACTGCATTTTCTACTCCTTTTGAGGTAAAGTCATACCACAAATGAAGGCTCGGAAATTCGTTGAGGCCGCTCCGAATGGGGTGGGGTGGTGCGTCTCCGTGCAGGGCGGATCTCCCGCCTGCGGCACGGGGGTGAAAAGATCTGCTTTTCAATTTCAACAAGCGGCGAAACGGCCTGCGCCCAGCAGCGCGCTCTGCTCGTTAAGGATAACCTGCACCGGGATCGCTTCCAGCAGGGGACTCAAGCGTCCCTTGCTGGTAAAGGCGAGCATGAATCCGGGTCCCTTGAGCCTCTCAATGATCTTCGGGGCAATTCCCCCTCCCAGATAGATGCCTCCGGTGGCGAGATACCGCAGCGCCACATTTCCCGCCTCGGCCCCATAGAGGGAGATAAAGAGATCGAGAACCTGGCGGCAGAGGGGACAATCGCCGGACAGGGCCGCCCGGGTGATGACCGCCGCAGGGTCGTCCGCCAGCATCTCCTCTGCAATTGCCGGGGATTCGGGAAAACGTCGGACATCACGCAGGAACCGGTAAATATTGCGCAGTCCGGGGCCGGAAAGAACCCGTTCGGCACTGACCCGGCCGTGCGCATCACGCAGATAGAGGAGCAGTTCCGCTTCGATCTCGGTGCGGGGAGCAAAGTCGGCGTGGCCCCCTTCGCTGGGGTGGGGTCGATGAGCGGCTCCATCCCAGTAAGCAACCGCCTCTCCCAAGCCGGTCCCTGCCGAGACCAGGGCAATGGTGCCGTTCGGATTGGGAAGGCCCTCACTAAGGACTTCAAAGTCCTCCGGCCCCAGGAGATCGATGCCATAGACATGCGCCTCCAGGTCGTTGATCAGTCGAACCTCGGGAATCCCCGAAGCTCTGGACAGATCTTCGGCATTCACACTCCAGGGAAGGTTGGGCGTTCTGACCGTACCATTCCGGACAGGGCCGGCAATTCCGAAACAGGCCCTCTCCGCGTTCAAACCCTGTTCTCCGTTAAAACGTTTGACAATTTCTTCCAGGCTCCCGAACTTTTGGCTCGGGAAACGTCCTTCGGCGATCAGCGTCAACTTTTCACAGGCGGCGTCGAAATATGCAAGCCGCGTGGATGTTCCCCCGATATCTCCTGCCAGAACCTGCATGGGCTCCCCCCTTTTCAAGGCAAATTGATAAATGCTGCTGAAATCTAAGAAAGGATATGGTTAACGGGATGTTTTGTCCATGGATTCATTTCTCTTTCTCACCTTCCGGTTTTCGCCGAAGGAAGGCCGCACCTTTGCCTACCTCCAGTGCCTTTTGGGGATCGAACAATCCAAAAAGCTGGATCAGCTTGGCCACCAGTCCCGTCCAACCCGTTTGGTGGCTTGCACCAAGTCCGGCGCCATTATCGCCATGGAAGTATTCGTAGAAAAGGATATGGTCGCGCCAGAAAGGATCGGCCTGGAACTTCTCAGCGCCTCCGTAAACAGGACGCCTCCCCCGCTCGTCGCGCAAGAAGATCCGGATGAGTCTGTCCGCTATCTCCTTGCTCACCTCGAAAAGGTTCATCCTGTTTCCTGAACCGGTTGGACACTCAATCTTGAAGTTATCGCCGTAGTACAGGTAGAAATTCAGCAGCGCCCGGATGATCATGAGGTTCACCGGCATCCATACCGGGCCCCGCCAGTTGGAATTGCCGCCGAACATACCGGTGTTCGATTCGGCAGGCAGGTAGTCCACCCGGTACTCCTGGCCTTGCACATGGAGGATAAAGGGATGCTCTTTGTGAAACTTCGAAAGCGAGCGGATGCCGTAAGGGCCCAGAAATTCGTTTTCGTCAAGCATCATCAACAGGATCCGGCGCAGCCGCTCCGGATTCACAAGGGCAATGATCCCGCGCTCGGCTACGCCGAAATGCCCCGGCCCCGTTGGATGGATGGACGCCAGGAGTTCAGGCATGCGGCGCAGGCGCTTCTGCAGATGGGCCATTGCCAGAGGAATACGCTCCCTCTGCCATGCCTCAGTGACCGTTGTGGCGCACAAGGGAAGGAGCCCCACCATGGATCGCACCTTGAGCCGAGTGGCGCTCCCATCGGGAAGCCGCAGCAGGTCGTAGTAGAAGCCATCCTCTTCGTCCCACATGCCGTCCTGGTCGGAGCGGTTCATGGCGGCGGCGATATAATAGAAGTGCTCAAGGAACTTCAATACCATATCCTCATAGGTAGGATCGTGAGCGGCAATTTCAACCGCCAGTTCCAACATGTTCTGGCTGAAGAGGGCCATCCAGGCGGTGCCGTCCGCCTGTTCAAGGTGACCGCCGGTGGGAAGCGGAGCGCTGCGGTCGAAGACGCCGATGTTGTCGAGGCCGAGGAATCCGCCCTCGAAGACATTCTTGCCGAAGCGGTCCTTGCGGTTCACCCACCAGGTGAAATTAAGCATGAGCTTGTTGAAAGCCGACTTGAGAAAATCAAGGTCCACCTCTCCCTGCAGGGCCTGCTCGGTTCGATGCAGAAACAGCGTCGCAAAGGCGTGGACCGGGGGGTTCACGTCGCTGAAGTTCCACTCGTAAGCGGGCATCTGGCCGTTGGGGTGCAGGTAGACCCCGCGCAGCATCAGTTTTAACTGCTCCTTGGCAAAATCAGGGTCCACAATCGCAAGCGGTAGCGTGTGGAAGGCGAGATCCCATGCCGCGTACCAGGGATATTCCCACTTGTCGGGCATCGAGATGATGTCCTCGTTCAGCATATGGAACCAATCCGAGTTACGGGCGTTGCGATATCCGGCGTGGAGGGGGTTGGAGTGGTGCTCGTCAAGCCAGTTGTCGCCGTCGAAGAAGTAGAACTGTTTGCTCCAGAGCATGCCTGCAATGGCCTGGCGCATGACGCCAGCCGCATCCGGGGCGACCGAGGGGGGGGTCACGGAAGAATAGAAATCGTCCGCTTCCTGCAAGCGTGCCGCCAGAATTGCATCAAAGGCCGGCCCGAAGGCCGCGGGAACGCCTTTGACCGTCGGGCTTTTCCCTGATTCTCGCGCTGCCAGACGCAACCGCACAATCGCCGACTGGCCAGGTTCCACCATCAGCCGATAGTGTGCCGCAACCTTGGTGCCCTGCTTTTCCGGATTCACTGCATTCTGATTGCCATGGATTACACAGTCACTGACACCATCCTTTACATAAGGGCTTTCGTTCCCTTGCCCGGTGAAAAGCCGCTCATGATTCGTCTCGTTCTCGGTGAAGAGGAGCGGCGCCTCACCTTCGCAGGATAGGATGAATTCCCCCAGCAGCGGATGCGTTGCCACGACAGCGCTCGTGCCCGCCGCTGCCTTGATCTCCTTCAGGTTTGGCTTCCCGGGGGACCGATTGGATTCGGCGATCCATGCCGACCAGTCATTACGGAACCAAAGCGTCGGCAACAGGTGCAGTTCTGCCCTTTCCGGACCCCGGTTTACGGCGGTGATCCGCACCAGGATGTCTTCCGGGCCGGCTTTGGCATACTCCACAAAGACGTCGAAGTAGCGGTCTTCATCAAAGACACCGGTATCGAGCAGCTCATACTCCATTTCATCCCGGCTGCGTTTCCTGTTTGTCTCCACGAGGTCCGCATAGGGATAAGCTGCCTGGGGATATTTGTAGAGGTACTTCATGTAGGAGTGCGTTGGCGTCGAATCGAGGTAAAAATAATACTCCTTGACATCCTCGCCGTGGTTGCCCTCACTGTTGGTCAGTCCAAACAGGCGCTCCTTGAGAATCGTGTCCCTGCCGTTCCACAATGCAATGGCGAAGCACAGGTGCTGCTTTTCGTCGGAAAGTCCGGCGATGCCGTCCTCGCCCCAGCGGTAGGCTCGTGAACGGGCATGGTCGTGGGGAAAGAAATTCCAGGCGTCGCCCTCTTCGCTGTAGTCTTCGCGCACGGTGCCCCACTGTCGTTCGCTCAAGTACGGTCCCCATTTCTTCCACGCCTGCTCCCCTTCACGCGCTTCCTTGAGCCGTATTGTTTCAGCGTTCATTTTCCCTCTCCTGATTTTTTTCGCTGCTTAAGCTCTATCGTGCCCCTTCCTGGCTCGGTTTATCGCGCCTCGCTGCAGCCTTCTCAAGGCCGGAACACTAACTGATGGGAACGGTGACCGTCGGTCCCTGCGGCGCTGGTCCGGTTTCAGCCAGGCTGAGAAGGATCATGAGGAAGGTAAAAACCGTCTTGGATTTCCGATCCCGGTCGTCAATCCAGAACCAGTAGCCACGATTATGAACAGCAACGAAACTGTCCGATGGCTTTTCCCTGCCTATGTAAACCCGGAGCAGAGGGGACGCTTGTCCCTCTCCTTCCCCGATTTCGCTAGACGTCGCATAGGTGCGCCCTTCCGAAGCGTGTTCGGCAGGAACGTCGATCTGGGAAGCCAACTCGATGATGATGTCCATGATCGATCGGGTCAGGATGGCAATTTCGCCTTCCTGTGTCGGAGCAGCTCCATAGATAACTGTGAATTCTTCACGGTCTGGTTTCAGACCAAGCATTTGGCGGGTTTCCAATATCCTCTGCGCGGTTTCACGATCTTTTTTTCGCCGAAAGACAACAATGGCCGTATCCTGTTTATCCTTTCTCTCAATCCTTGTCCCTACCGCTCCTGATTTCTGAGTCTCTTCCAGAAGTCCAATCAGCCGCTTGAACTCAGGGTCTTGCTTCCGGGAAAATCCCGGCGCCGAGGACTGGTTGTCCATATCATTGATGGACTTGACGCACAGGGTGAACAGCATTCTAACAGGCCATCCGGCCTGAATCATACTGAGGAGAGCATAAGGCGTGATCGGCGTCAGGAGACTCCGGGTGAATTTTTCTCCGGTGAGTGGGGCATAGGTGATCGTCGGTTTTTCTCCCCAGGTAGATGTTCCACCGATGGCCTGAGTGTTCGCGTTGGGCGGGAAGGACCATCCCGCTGCCAGACTGACCGTATTCTGGATGCCAACCAGATTGATCACCGAGGTCACATCCATGAAGACCGGCGTGTCTGAGTAGCGGATCTTTACGATATTGAGAAGCATCTGGCTCTTCCAGGACTCGGAAACCGCAACGCTGTAATCGAAACGATCGCGGATGATAGTCGGACCCCCGAGGCGGGCACATCCTGTCAGTGTGAGTAACATCAAGAGGGTAATAAGAAATCCCGGTTTCTTCATGTCTAAAGTCTCCATCAGTTCCATTCAAACGAGCGACAGGCCTCATTCTGGCATGCCGGTACTCTGCCCTGTCCTATCCCCTCCTGCAGGTTTTAATAGGCGGCTATCTTCCTGCGCCGACTTCAAATCCGAATAGGTTTCGACATCGGCAACCCAGGTTTCCATTAATCTGTAACTCACGGAAAGCACCACTGGGCCGATAAAAAGTCCTATAATGCCAAAAGCGGCGAGGCCACCGATGACACCAGCGAAGATCAGGAGAAGCGGCAGATCGGCTCCCTTCTTGATGAGGATCGGCCTGAAGGAAATTGTAAAATGTGCCAACAAAGATCGACGCGACGACCAAGACCGTTCCCCATGTCGTCTGACCTGTCCAGTAAAGCCAGATGACCGACGGGATAAGAACTAGCCCTGGACCAAGCCGGGCAATGCAGAGCATGAACATCACCGCTGTCAGAATTGCGGTGGCCGGCACCCCGGAAATGGCAAGGCCGATGCCGCCAAGCAGTGACTGGATCAAGGCTTTAGCGCTTCGAATTCCCAAATCGTTTCGGCAATCTCACCGCTTAATCTTCCGAGAGCGCGGCTGTGCGCTGCCACCAGTCCGGTATAACCGCCACCTTCCGCAGATTCTGTCATGTTCGTACGGCGGCTTTCAGTCCGACCGCTCTTCCTGGAACTCACCGTCCATAGGGCATCCAGGACAACCCTTTTGCCAAGTTCCGATTCGAACCGGATAACATCGACCCCAACCCGATAAGCCGATTCTGCAGCGGAGGATTGGGGAAACACGCTCACTTGAGCCGTCCCGAGCACCGTAGCTAGGTTTTCAGCGATTACCCTTGCGATGTTGCTCTTCAGTGGTGAAGCCCAGCGGTCGAATTCGGCCAGAAGAACCTGATTCGGGCCAGTCCGGACGACGATCTGCGGTCGGTCAACGTCGGCAGGAATCGAGACCGGACCGACGGAGACGGAGACATTTGTCGACGTCGCCCCGACCCCTGTCAATGATGGGCTCAGCGTATAGAACTGCGGTGCCCTGGTTGAAGCGCAATTCGCCAGGAGCAAAGCGAGCGTCCCAAGGATTAAAATTTCGATCTTTTTCATTTAGTCACCTCCTGAGCCTTTCCACGGATGAGGGCATCGGGATGGCGTTCAAGATATTCAGCCAACTCGCTGATTGCCCGTGCCGCCCGTGAAATTTCCTGCAAGGCGACCCGCAGCTCCTGCTGCGCCGGCGCCTCCTTTCCGACGAGGGTCTTATCCGTGCTTGCCATCACCTGCTCGGCTTTCGAAATTGCTTTTCGCAGGTCTTGAACAGTCGTCTTTACTTCGGGAACAATCTCGCCATCGATGGAGTTCAGCGTTCTATCAGCGGTCTTCATCGCCGAGTTGAGTGTGTTGAGCGTCTTTTTCGCCTCTTCTCCGATGGCGTCAAAGGGCACTTTATCGATCCTGGCGATAATGCTGCTAATCTTGGTTTCCAGATCCTGCAGGCTGCTGGGCATCACGGGAATGACATATGGGGGCTTCGTCCAGTCCATCTTAACTTGAGGGGCGTTGGGAAAGCGC
>Ga0209723_1001067_pt1 | contig 45387 bp, 28 predicted proteins | sample BiotimSIPDNA_2_FD_185750 | JGI IMG/M metagenome (GOLD analysis project Ga0209723, IMG submission 185750) | Anaerobic biogas reactor microbial communites from Washington, USA - Biogas_R2 time_0 SIP DNA (SPAdes) (version 2) | ecosystem: Engineered > Bioreactor > Anaerobic > Unclassified | place... | reverse complement strand
GGGCAACACGCTGCCACGCCGTCGCCGACGCGACAAAGTTCAACGCCCGATCTATCCGGCTGACGGCCAAAACGTTCTCCCAACCGTATCGTTTCCGTTCCCCTACAGGCCTTCAACGCTACCTGAAGGACTGTCAGCCGGATAGATCGCAATTCGTTCTCCAGCAGAACCACGGCCTCGTGGATGGTCGTGTCGGGAGTTACGGTCGTAACGGGAGTCGACATGATCTCGACAGCCGATGAAAACAGTCCAGACTCCGGCATCATTAAGCTGCCCTCCTTAGACACCCCCTACTCAGGGGCATGATCGGATAGTTCCGGTTGGTGTTGGGCACGTTTTGACCTGCATTCCACACGACAAGGATAGCTCGCGTTCTGCGGTGTTGTGGAAGCCCGGCATTGGCTAGACTGGAAACAAAAGACGTGTCGCATAAGAGCGAATTCCCAAACCGAGCCGGCAACGGGCCGTGGTAATAGGCAGGGCATGAGAATACTCGTTCTGGACTTTCACAAGCGGCGACGGCAGTTGCTCGAGAGTGTTCTAGCCGGTCAGGGATACGATGTTACCGTCGTCGGGTCGGTTCCGGAACTGATTGCCGAGCGGCGGTTGAAAGGCCATCAGCTCGTATTCGTCGCCGCAGAGACCGTTCATCACGAGGGCCTTCCGCTGAGCCAGCAACTCCGACGGCCGGGCGAGGAGGGACGATGCGTTATCCTGGCACTTGACGATGAAGGAATTACGGACGTTCACGATCTCCTGGCCGCGGGAGTCGATGACGTGTTGGCCGGGCCGCTGGACTCCAGCGCGATCCTCCTTCGGACCTCAATTGCCGAACACCGTCTGCGGCGAGGGCTGCGAAGAGAAAGGTGGTTCGAGACTCTGGTCGCGCTAGGCACCACCGTATACACCGTGACGGACGCCCGGGGGATCGTGGTCTATACGAGTCCCAGCCTGACGAACGTATCCGGGTTTGACCCCGCAACCTTGATTGGCAGAAGCTTCATCGACTTGGTCGTTCCCGACGCCAGGGAAACAGCCAGGCGTCTTCTCGCAGAGGCTGTCTCCAGGCCGGGCGAGACGCAGCGAGCCCGGTTGCGATGCAGGAATGAAGATGGCGCCGAAGGCATCTTCGAGGCAAGCGTTCGCAACTGTTTGGACGATTCGCTCATCGGCGGACTGATCATCACCTCAACCGACGTGACGAAGCTCCGGGAGAGCGAGGAGCGCTATCGGCTGATTGCGGAGAACGTGAGCGACGTGATCTGGACCCGGCAATTGCCGGAGCCGATTGAGATGGTTGAATCACCTGACTACGACGCCGCAGAAAGGTTCGCCCGGTGGGTTCTTGATAACCTGAAAGGGAGTTACGTGAGCCCTTCCGTAGCTCGTCTGCTCGGATACAGCGTTGCAGAGGCCCTCTCACTGCCGCTCCAACAGGTCGTGACGGAACGATCCTACCGCGCGTTGCTTCGGTCCATCGCCACAGCTTTGCTGCATCGAGAGGAAGGCCGGCGCGACGCGGTGACGCAGGAACTCGAGTATCGGACCAAGAGCGGAGGGACCTGCTGGGTCGAGATCACGGGTAGTTTCCTGTGGGATGAACGAGGACGAGTGATCGGCAGTTTGACCGTGGCCCGCGACGTGTCGCAACGGAAACTGGTGGAAGAGGCGCTGCTTAATTCCGAACACCGTCTGCGGCGTTTGATCGAGAACATGCCCGACTTTGTGATTCGCGTCAACGAAAATGCAGAGATCGACTATGTCAACCGGGGGATCAAGGATCTGGAAGCAAGTGAACTGATCGGACGCTGCGGCTTCGGATTCCTGACTGAAGAGTGTCGGCCGGCGTGCCGGCACGCCTTCCGCACAGCGTTGGAAACGGGGGAGGTTCAGTATCTCGAGGCGCAAGATGTCTTCGGCTTCTGGTGGAGTTGCCGTCTGGTTCCCCTGAAAGAGACGACCGTTGCTCACGTGATGATCATTTGTACCGACATGACCGAACACCGGCAGGCACGTGAAGCCGTGCGGAAGGAACAGGACCTGCTTCGCCAGATGATCGAGCTCCAGGAACGGGATCGAAAGGTCCTGGCGTTCGAACTGCACGACGGTTTTGCCCAGCAACTGACGGGCGCCATGATGTCGCTCGAGGTGGCCGCGAGGTTGACAGCTTGTAGACCGGAAGAAGCGAAGACTTCGTTGAGCGAAGCGGCGCGTTTGCTGCGCGAAAGTATTGAGGAGTCGCGACGGCTCGTCAGCGGATTGTGTCCTCCGGTCCTCGACCAATTCGGCATCGTGCCGGCCCTCGAGCACCTGGTGAGTCTGAATCACAGTGACGGACAGTTGGAGATCGAATTCGTATTGCGCGGACGGATAAGGCGTCTGGCGGCACCCTTGGAAAACGCGATTTTTCGCGTCGTTCAAGAAAGCTTGACGAATATCCGGCGCCATAGCAGAAGCTGCAAGGCTCTGGTTGAGTTACGGCTCGCAGATGAAGAAGTGTGCGTCGAGGTTCGCGATTGGGGCGTTGGATTCCAGCCCGACGGAGTTCGGGAAACCTGTTTCGGGCTGCGCGGCATTCGCGAACGTGCCCGGTTGTTCGGAGGACGAGCCGAGATCCTTAGCACACCGCTCGAAGGCACGACGGTTCGTGTTTCACTCCCCATGATCGAGCCGCCTCCTCGCGATGAAGAGCAACTCGAACCGAGATGGAACGCCGGGAGTTGATATGAACCGGAACACAGCGGATGACCGTACTTCTGGGAAGCACGTCCGCATTGCAGGAAGCTGCGAAGCAGTGGACTTCCATCGGTTGTGCTCGCGAACCGGTCGTGGGGGCAAAGATCTGGCTTGCCTTACCCTCCTGGCGACCTGCCTGACGCTGACCGGACCTGCTGCGGCGACGGATCAGTACGCCGGCCCGCAGGCGCTCGTCGCCCCTCAGGATGGAACCACCCTCTACGCCGCCTGCGCCGACGCCCGGCAGGTGGTCTGGGTCGATACGGCCACCGCGTCGGTCGTGCGACGCGTCGACGTGCCGGGAAGACCGACGGGTCTGACTCTCACGGCAGACGCCGGGCAACTGCTGGTGACCTGTGACGCGCCGCTCGGCGTCGTCGTCCTCCTGGACACGGAATCGGGAGAAACACGACAGACGATCGCCGCCGGCCACCGTCCGATCCATCCCGTGCTTTCAGCCGACGGCTCCTGTCTCTACGTGTGCAACCAGTTCGACAACGACGTCTCCGTCTATGCCATGCCGTCGGGCGAAGAAATCGCTCGTATCCCGGTCGAGCGGGAACCGATCGCCGCCGACGTGACGCCCGACGGGCGGTACCTGGTCGTGGCCAACCACCTGCCCAACACCCGCTCCGATCGTGTCTACGACGGCGACATCGGAGCGGTCGTGACTGTCGTCGACACGCACACCTTTGCCGCCCATAATGTGCGGCTGCGGAGGGGCGCCCACGGATTGCGGGACGTGTGTGTTTCGCCCGACGGGCGCCACGCCCTGGTCACTCACCTGATGGGCAACTTCGACATGGTTCCCTTTCGCGTCGACACCGGTTGGATCAACGTCAACGTGGTCAGCGTGATCGACGTTGCCAAGCGGGAACTCGTCAGCACGATCGGCATGGACTACTACGATCTGGGAGCGAGCAATCCCTGGGATATCTGCTACTCGGCCGACGGGAAAAACGTCTGCGTAACTGCCTCGGGGACCCACCAATTGTGCGTCATCTCCGAGCAAGACCTGCTCGGCGAATTCGCCCGGCGGACGATGCAGCCCATGATGGCCGTCTGGCCCATCTACTTGAGTCTGGGCGAGAGTCGCTGGAAACGCATCCCGCTCCCGGGAAAAGGGCCGCGCGGATTGGCAGTTGCCCGCTCCAAAGTGTTTGCCGCACAATACTTCAGCGACTCGATCGCCGTATTCGATCTCCGGTCCGAGCCGCTCGACCCGGCCCGGGCGATTGCCTACTCGGAAGTCGGCTACGCCGGCGCAAGCGATCCCTCAAGCAACCCCTACTCCGTTTCGTCGTATTCCCCGGGCGTCTATTCGAGCAGTCCCTATTCCATGGACCGGCCAGCCTACGATTCCTATGCGGTGGAGACGATTGCCTTGGGACCCAGTCCCGAATGGTCGCTCGAACGAACGGGCGAACTCCTGTTCTACGATGCTGCGATCTGCCAGCAGCAGTGGCAGAGTTGCGCGAGCTGCCATCCCGACGCTCGCGTGGACGGCCTGAATTGGGACCTCATGAACGACGACGAGGGCAACCCGAAGAACACGAAGAGCATGCTCTACTCCCATCGAACGCCCCCTTCCATGGCCACCGGAGTGCGAGCCACGGCCGAGATCGCCGTCCGTGCGGGCATCGAACACATCCTGTTCTCCGACCGGCCCGAGGAGGAGGCCGCTGCGATCGACGCCTATCTGAAGACGCTGAAGCCGGTGCCCAGCCCCCGCCTCGTCGACGGCCGGTTGAGCGAGGCCGCCCGCCGAGGGCAGGACGTCTTCAACCGCGTTGGCTGCGATCGCTGCCATCCCGCTCCGCTCTATACCGACCAGCGACTGCACGACGTCGGCACCCGCGGCCGCTACGACTACCGCGATCGTTTCGACACGCCCACGCTCATTGAAGTCTGGCGGACCGCCCCCTATCTGCACGACGGTCGGTACGTCACCATGAAGGAACTCTTCGCCGACGGCAAGCACGGGCTCACGGGCAGGCGAGGCCGGGAACTCGAACCGCGGCAAATCGACGACCTGGCGGAATTCGTACTGTCCCTCTGATTCGCGACGCGCGTTTTCAGCGACGCCGCGACTTGGTAGGATGAGGCAATCGTGTCGAATTCCTTCCACCGTTGCAGCCGCAGCCATGCCTCAGCCCAATTTCTCGCAGCAAGGTCTTCACGTCATCGCTAAGCCGACGGGACCGATCTGCAACATCGCCTGCAAATACTGCTTCTATCTCCAGAAGGAGTCGCTCTACCCTCCCGGCGAGGCGTGGAAGATGACGGACGAGACGCTGCGGGCGTACGTGCGCCAGTACCTCGATGCGCAGCCCGAAGGCGTCGACGAAATCGACTTCGCCTTCCAGGGTGGCGAACCCACCTTGATGGGACTCGATTTCTTCCGCCGAGTGGTCGAACTCCAGAAGGACTACGCGCCGCAGGGGAAGCGAGTCCGGAATTCGTTGCAGACCAACGGGATCAAGCTCGACGACGAGTGGTGCCGGTTTCTCAAGGAGAACGATTACCTGGTCGGACTGTCGATCGACGGTCCTGTCGACCTTCACGATCGATACCGCGTCGACCGCAAGGGCGAAGGGACGCACGCCCAAGTCATGCGGGCGATGGCGACGCTCCAAAGACACCAGGTCGAGTTCAACGCCCTGGTCTGCGTGAATCGCCACAATGCCGGACACCCGCAGCGCGTCTATCGCTTCTTCTGCGATCACGGGGTAAGTTTTCTCCAATTCATCCCCATCGTCGAGCCGCTCCCCGGAGTGTCGTCGTGGGGGGCTCCACCGCCGGCCGACGCTCGTCCGGAAGACCTCGTCACACCGCGCAGCGTCTTGCCGGAGCAATACGGGCGTTTCCTGATTTCGGTCTTCGAGGAGTGGGTCCACAAGGACGTGGGACGCGTCTTCATTCGCGATTTTGACCAGGCCTTGGCGTCATGGACCGGCGCCGGCGCAAGCCTCTGCGTCTACGCCGAGACATGCGGCCGAGCTACGGCCGTCGAGCACAACGGCGACCTCTACAGTTGCGACCATTACGTGTTCCCGGAATTCAAGCTCGGCAACATCCACGAGACCCCGATCCCGGACCTTGCCAATTCGGAGCAGCAGGAACGGTTCGGGCGGAACAAGGCCGAGCGGCTGCCGGAGTATTGCAGGCAGTGTAGCGTCCGCTTTGCCTGCAACGGAGCCTGCCCCAAGGATCGTTTCCTCCACACCCCCGATGGCCAATTTGGATTGAATTACCTCTGCGCGGGCCTGAAGATGTTCTTCGAGCACGTGGCGCCGTGTATGGAGTTCATGGCGGGCGAGTTGAAGGCAAACCGTCCGCCCGCAGGAATCATGCGGCGCCTGCGAGCCGAGGAGCAGCGAGCCCGGCAGGAGGCCGCCGCGTCCGGCCGGCCTTTGCGTCGCAACGACCCGTGTCCCTGCGGGTCCGGAAAGAAGTACAAGAGCTGCTGCATGCAGCGGGATTGACAGCCCACCTGGAGTGCAGACATGAATTATGCGGATCGACTGACGGAAGCAGTAACACGTCGCGGCAATCCGGTGCTCGTGGGGCTCGATCCCCGGCTCGACTCCTTGCCCGCGAGCCTGATTGCCTCGACAGGCTCCGACACCCCTGCGCAGAAGGCAGCGGCCTATGAGACGTTCTGCCGCGGAGTGATCGACGTGGTCGCGCCGCTCGTGCCCGCCGTAAAGCCCCAGGCAGCCTTCTTCGAACAACTGGGACCGGACGGCATGGCCGCTCTTGGCAAGCTCATCCGCTACGCCAGCGACAAGGGGTTGCTCGTCATTCTCGACGGCAAACGAAACGACATCGGCTCGACGGCCGTCGCCTATGCCGAGGGGATTCTCGGACGCGGCGACCTCAGCCCCTGGGGCGCCGACGCCCTGACGGTCAGCCCGTACCTGGGCGACGACAGCCTGCGGCCGTTTGTCGACGTGGCGGTCCGGCGCGAGGCCGGGATCTACGTGCTGGTGAAGACCTCGAATCCCGGCGGAGCCATGCTACAGGACCTGACCGCCGATGGAAAATACCTCTACGAACATGTGGGGGGATTTGTGAACCAGTTGGCTCAGGAATCGCTCGGCCAGTGCGGTTACGGGGCCGTCGGGGCCGTAGTCGGGGCTACCTGGCCGGAGCAACTGGCCCAGTTGCGTGCGGCAATGCCCCAAACCTGGTTCCTGGTTCCTGGATTCGGCAGCCAGGGCGGCACGGCTGCCGATGTGGCCGGGGCCTTCGACGATCGCGGCCTGGGAGCGATCGTCAACAATTCCCGTGGAATCCTCTTCGCTTACCGGCGCGAACCCTATGCGACGCAGTTTGGCGAGGCACGCTGGCAGGAGGCCGTCGAGGCCGCCACGCGGGACATGATCGAACGGCTGGCGGCAGACACCCCTGCGGGACGGCTTGGCAAGTCGTGACCCGAGTATAGAATTCCTCCACATGCGCGGGGGCGGGCAGCAGACGAATGGCAAGCGAGGGCACTATGTCGATCCATATTTCGCATCGAGCGCTTGTTCAGCTTGGAACCGTATGCTGGCTGGCGGTGGCAGCTTCCGGATGCGTGCCGCCGGAGCCGGTCGACGTTGCGATACCTGCCTCTGCCGGAAGTACGGCGGATTGGCCGTCGCCCGGGACCACAGCGGCTTGGCCGTCTCCCGGAATCACTGCGGCGCCGGCCGTACCACCGATCCAGGAGCCCGAGATGAAAGAACCTGCCGAGGCGACGAGCCGATTTCCCGTTCAGAAGACCGAAGACGAATGGAAGGCCCTGCTCACCCCGGAGCAATTCCACATCACCCGCCTGAAAGGCACGGAGCGGGCCTTTACGGGTAAATACTGGAACACGAAAACGCCGGGGACCTACCAATGCGTCTGTTGCGGCCGGGACCTGTTCGTTTCGGACGCCAAGTTTGAATCCGGCTGCGGGTGGCCCAGCTTCTTCCAGGCCGTCGACGACAAGGCGATCGTCACGCAGCCCGACTATTCCATCCCGCCTCCACGGGTGGAAATTATGTGCGGCAACTGCGGGGCCCATCTCGGACATGTGTTCGAAGACGGACCGCCTCCCACCGGCCTGCGGTTCTGCGTCAATTCCGCATCCGTCAAACTTGTCGAGTTGGACGCGGAAAAGTCCGAAGACTGAGGACGCCGCGAAATGAGCGGGACAAAACTACCCCATTCATTTCACGTATTCAATCACCAGTTCGGCGGGCTGACCACCCTCGCGGGAAATGTAGCCGAGCCCGTCGCAACTGGTGGGATCGATGGCCAGACTCAGTTCCTGGTTGCCCTCCAGCGACAGTTTCAGCGGAACCTCCACGACCTGGTTTTCCGCAACGCGACCGATCTTTCCCACCACGTCTCCCAGTTTCGGCCGGGCCGCGTAGGTGACGCTCTTCTCGCTCCACGGCTCCGCCACCAGGCGTACCTGGCCCGAATCGCCCGAAGGATTGTCGCCATTGTAGAGCCGCAGCGTGGCCGACCGGGGTTTGCCGTCAATTTGGAAACGGAACTTGAGATAGGCAATGCTGTGGTCTTGATCGCCCATCTTCGAGTCGCCGCCGTCGACATTCAAGGCTTTGCTGGTTCCGTTGTTCGTCGTGGCTGCTCTCTGGCCGGCGCTGGCGTCTTCGGCGGCCGTGACGATCACGCGATGCAGGTCGCCCAGGTGCTCCAGCGTGGCTTGCTTCTCGTCTTCGATCGCTCCGTCGGCCTGCAGGAGTTGGAACCCAACTGGGTATTTCCCGGGGACTGCGTTGTTGCCGAGGCCGAGCTTCAGAGCGACGTTGATTCGTTGCCCTGAAGGCACACGGATCGGCGTCTCGGACGGCGTGGCCACGAATCCTTCGGGGGTTACCACGCGAAGAGCACCCGTAAAATCGTGTTCCTTGTTGTTGGCGATCACGACGTCCCCCGGTTGCTCCGGCTGGTCCGTATTCAGCAGGAAAGAGGGGACGGAGAAGCCGAGCTTAAGCACCTCCTCTCTCACGACTTCGATCCCCTGCAGCACGGGCAGTTGATCCGCTGCCGGCTCGGCCGATGCGGGGATGAACTCGATCGAGAGGTCCCCGTCGGAATCGATGCCCTTGAACTCCTTGATCAGCGGCCTGTTCCTGCCGCCGGCCTCGCGGAAGATGTCGACCCCTTCGGCCATGACCTTGCCTTGGAGCTTGATATCGAAGACGCTCTTGCCGGCCCCGCTCTGATCCAACTCGGCAAAGGCCAGCCGCACCGTGTAGCGAGCGGGTCCGTCGATCGGTTCTACCAAGGGAATCGTGCACTGCCGCAATCCGCGCAAACCGGAACAGAACAGCCACGGCTTGTCCGGGTCGTCGATCTCGTGCCGTGAGGCGTCGTGATTGAAATAGCCCCCGCCCGGGAAGAGCGAGACGCCGAGCTGGAGCCGCAGAACCAGCGATCCGCCGGGACGGGGATAGCCCAGCCACAACCGGCCGGAGACGTCTTTGCGATCCCCGGGGGCACCCAGGTTCAATGCCAGCCGTTTGACCGGCGTCATCGGACCGGGCTGGCTGAAATACGCCCACTGGCGGTTCTCTTCACGGTTCTTGAAGACCGCAGTGCACATGTTCGGGAACGGGCACAGGCAGCCCGAACTGGCCTCGGGAACCATCAGCAGGCCGTTGGCCGGAATAAAGTTGATCCAGCAGCCGGGCCGCTGGGCGCCGAAATGCTGCGTGCCGAAGTCCTCGTCCAGGTCGTACCAGGCCAAGTTCCAGGAACGGAACAGGAGCATGTGAGGTGCCGCGGCGGGGGCGCCACAGTGGTGTCCCGGACGGGCGAATTGCCAGGCTTCCTCCCGGCCCGTTATCGGGTGGATTCGCATCCGCTGCTGGCCGGTCTTCAGGTCGTAGGCCCACGGTTCGGCGTGCAGCGTGTCGCCGACCACCACGGGACGCACGCGGTAGCCGATCGGCTTCTGCCACAACACTCCGCCGTCTTTGCCCGACACGGCGACCACCCGCCGCGATTCGAACTGGCCGGCCAGGAACTCCGTCCAGTAGTGGCCGTCGAGAAACACGCCGAACAGAACCAGCACGCCGTCGTGGCAGGCAGTCCCCAAGGAGCACCAGTGGCTGCCGCCGATGGCGCCGGTGATCTCGACGGGCTTCTCCCATTGCAGGTCGCCCGTCGAGGCATCCAGGGCTACAACTCGATAAACGGCGGCGGCCGCAAACTTCTTCAACAGGGCGGCCCGCTCCTCGTTGTTCAGCCGGTGCACCTCTTTGACCTGCTGCTCGAACGCCACCTCACGCTGCTCCTCGGTCACATTGGGGCTGGCAAAGTACAAACGCCCGTCGGCGACCGCGATCGAACCTTGCCCGATGTCCTTCCCTTCATGCTTCCAGCGGAGCTTGCCGGTGGCCAGGTCGAGGGCGAAAATGCAGTCGGCCGTCCGGCCCTTCTCGGTTCGGGAGCCGTAGAGCAGATCGCCGACCACGGCCACATAACCCCAAAGCCGCGGCGTGCCGTCGCCGGCCGGCGGCAATTGGTAGGTGAACTTCGTTTCACCGGTGGCAGCGTCGAATCGCAGGCATTCGTTGCCGACGGCCACAAACAGGCTGTCGTCGTTGGCGGCCGAGTTCCCCGCGTCGTGGGTCACGGTGACCCGCAACGCTCCACGAATCTTTCGTTCCCAGAGCTTGATTCCGTTGTAGGCGTCATAGGCCATGATGGAATTCTCTCCCGCCCCGACTCGGTCGGCGGAACCTTCGCCCAGAACGAACAACCGGCCGTTGACGGCCAGCGGAGCGGCGGCCCGCACGTGGCGTTCGGCCATCTGGGTGGGACCGGGGTTCCCAAACCACAACAGCCCCAACGGGCCGCGGACCAGTTCGTCGTCGCTACAGGTCGTGTTGCCCGGCTCGGCGTACTGATGGGTCCAACCGCCGGCACCCGCGAGCGCCCCGCGCCGGAATTCGAACCACGTGCCGTCTTCTTCAGAGACTCGCCCGCCGTCGATCCCCGTTCCGGCCAGCCACTGGCGCATCGCGGCAGGTTGTAGCGGCCTGACCTTGCCGGCGGCTTCCGCCGGCTGACCGATGCAGATCGTGCCGCCCAGCGGCTTGAGCATGCGAAACGCTTCCGCCGCACCGTCAGGCATCCGGCCGGAAACGATCGCCTCTTCCGAAACCACCAGGTTCGCGAAGTAATCGGAGAAGGGAACGTTCGCCGGGTCGCCTTGTTCGATCACCACCCGGGCGCCGTACAGCCCCGCGGCATCCAGGGCCCGGCGTGCGGCCTGAGCCTTTTCGAGGTCGGGTTCGATGCCGCAGATCTGCAATTCCGTCCGCTTCGCGAGTTCGAAGGCCAGCCGGCCCGTGCCGCAGCCCAGGACCAGGCAGTAGCCGCGAGTGATTCCCGTGGTGCGGACGATGCGTTCGGCGGCCGCCTCAAAAACGCCCGTTAGTCCATCGGCCGGAAAAGGCGACGGGTCGATCGGTTGCTCGATCACGCCGCTGGATTGCGAGCCCTGCGGACCAAAGCAATAAATGGAACCCGTGTTCGAACTGACGAACAACTGCCCGTCGGCTGCGGCCAGTCCGCGAGCCTTGCCGTCGATCTCGCCGGCCCACAGCACTTCGCCTGATGCGGCGTCGAAAGCCATAACCTTCCGCTCGCCGCCGGTAAAGACGACGCCACCGGCCGTCATCAGCGTTTCGGCACAATCGCAGCGCACACGCCACTTCTGGCCCGCCGCGATCCGGGTGTCGGTTTCCTTCAGTTCCTGATTCACGGCGTCCAACTGCGCCTGCACCTTCTGCAGCGCGGCTTCGGGACCGCGCTTGGCCTTCTGCACTTGCGTGTTGAGATCGCGTTGTCGGTCCAGCAGAGTCTTGCGGCTCAGGCTGGCGGCCGAATATGCTTTCCGATCGACCGCGAACAACTCGTGCCCGGTCGCCGCGTAGAACGTTTCGGGCGCTACGATCAGTTGCCGACCCCAGAACCAGGAAGATCGCGAACGAGGCGACGACTCGTCGAAACCGATCATCTGCTGTGTGCCGGTGAACAATTGGTCGTCGGCCAGCATGGCGTTCGTGCCGCCGATAATGTGTTCGATGTAGGCTTCGTAGAGCAGGCGGCCGTCCTGCCGGTCGAATGCCGCAGGCGACACGCGTCCCAACGGGGCAAACAATCGACTCTCCGACGCCAGCAAATAGCCCTGCGGCGACACGCGGCTCTGCGGGGCGTCGGCGCAGGAGTCGTTGCACCAGACGAGTTCGCCGTCCTCTGCATTTACAGCGTACATCGCCACGCCTTCCGCCGGAAAGATGCCGGCGCCGAAGTAGGCGATGCCGCCGTCGACCAACACGCCGGTGCGCACCGGCGAGACGGAGATCATCTTGCCGCTCCCCAGCAGCTTGCGATCGCTCGGGGCCGCCCGGAACTTCCACTGCTCGCTGCCGTCCCCGGCTCGCAGGCAGTAGACGAAGCCGTCGTCGGACCCTACGTAGACCTTGTCGTCCCAGACCGTGGGGGCCAGACGCACAGGGCCGCCCGTGAGCACGCACCATCGCTGCTGTCCCGACTGGGCGTCGAGGGCCACGACCCGGCCGTCGGCCGAGGAGCCGAAATAGACCGACCCGCCGGAGACCGCCACGTGAAAGGCGTCGTCGAAGTGGACTCGACGCAGCTCCGTCGCCCCGTACCATCCGCCCACGGGCCGGGGATTCGGCTCGCCCCAGGCCTGCTGGGGTGCGTGCCGCGGCTGGAGAACCCAGCACTGCGCGAGCGGCGGCTTCACGGCCTCGGCCGTGATCCCGCTGCGGGCAATGTCGTGGCGATACGTCGGCCAATCGCCCGCCTGCAACACGGTGGAGGAAGCCGCGACCACGATCGCCAAACCCAGCCGTCGCACAACGCGGGCCAGCGGCCGTCTATCCTGTAGTCCTGCCATATTCGCCTCGATACCAGACATGATCAACTCCTCCTTGTTGACGGGATGACGCGACGTCGCTGCCTCTCGCAAACCATGCACGAACTCCACGTGCAACACGCGCGTCATTCCCGCGCAGGCGGAAATCCAGAAACGGTTCAATATGTGACCATGGTACCCCGGCTCGGGACGCGGCACCACCTTTCTCTTGGAAAGAGAATCGCTCTTCGCCGATTCACAACCAACAGGGGTTCTCTTGACGCCACTACGAGGGGCGGCGCGAACACATCAAGAAAACCGAGAACTCCCGCTCGCCCTGACCGGTCACCGGCTTGTTGAATTTCAGGGCGGTCGCGTCCTTCATCTCAGCGAAACCGGCTTCGGCCAGTTGCCCCTTGAGTTCCTGCCGGTCGAATCCGTGATGGTGGACGACATGGGCCATCTCGGGCGAATGGAAGTTCCCGGGCTCCGTGTCGAGATCGGCAAGGCAAAGCGTGCCGCCGGGGAGCAGCAGGTCGTAAAAGGCACGAAGAACGCCTTCCGTGTCGGCAATGTGATGCATGGCCATCGCGACAACGATCATCTGGAAGCGGTCGGCAGGAATCGGATCCTTCTGAAGGTCCAGGAGAATCGCCTTCATGTTCGTCAATCCGCTCTCCGCGATCTTGGCTCGCAGCACTTCCAGCATCCCTGGAGAATTGTCGGCACCGGTCACGCTGCTGACGTGCGGAAGCAGGAACAGACCGACCAGCCCCGTTCCGCAGCCGTAGTCCAGCACGTCCGTCTCGCGAGTCGGCGCGGCTTCGCGGAGGATAGCCTCGCCGATGGCCCTCATGAGGGCGATGCGCCTGGGTTCCTTGTCCCAATCCGCCGCCGCTTTGTCAAAGTGCGTCATCGACTCTGCCATTTCTGTTCCAGTTGCCGTCGGCACCGGCCGCTCAGTAGGTGAACACCACCGAATCGGCGTGCAAGTGGTCGAAGATCTGCTTGCGATCCTGGATCATCTCGATTCCCGGCGCAAGTTCATCCTCCTTCACGCCCGTGATCTCAGCGCACATCGGGCACACCACCATCTTGGCCCCTTGCTTAACGAGGCCGGCCACCATGTCGCGAACCGGCGGCATTTCCTTGAAGCGAACCGAGTCGTCGAGCCCCTTTCGGGCCAGCGGCGGAGCCTTAACGTTGAAGAAGATCACCACCTCGCGCCCGTCCGCCAGGCCATGTTCCGCAAAGTGCAGGCCCATGACGACGGCGTGAAGATCGTCGGCGCCGTTGGTCAGGTTGATCACTAGGGTAGGTTTGTTCCCATCCGCTGCCGCGGGATGGTCCGCATGGGTGACGTAGGCCCCCAGCAGCAGGAACGAAACAGCCAGTACCGTCCAAAAAGTGCGCATCATGACCTGTCTCCCTTAGGGTACGGGGTTACTCATGACCTGATTCGGTGAAGACGGATTCTGCTACTCGACGGGGCGCCCGGCGGCTCGGTTCTTGCTGCGTTCGATCGACTGGAGGGCCAGATACCGGTCGCCGAACTTGTCCATGTTCTCCAGCTCGATGTCGTACTGGTCATAGTGCCGCTCTTCGTCGGCAACCAGGTCCTCGAACAGCTTCTTCGAGACCGAATCCGCATTGGCGCCGCACTCGTTTGCCCACTTGTTGTAGCTCACCGCGCTGTCTTCTTCCATCTGCCTGGCAAGTTCGAGCATCTCCTTGACGTTGTGGATCTTGTTGACCTCGGCCGTCGTAGCCAAGTCGACCTCGCCCTTGAGAAACAGGATCCGCTCCGCCAGCCGCTCGATATGGAGCATCTCTTCAATGGCCGTCTGTTTGAACAGCGTGGCGAGCAGGTCGTAGCCCTGGTCGTCGCAATGAAAATGGAAGTACATGTACTGGTGAACGGCAGCCAATTCGTCCGCCACCGCCTGGTTCAGCAATTTGACGCTGTTTTCGTGCATGAATCATCTCCTCCTAGCTCTTCATGAGTTGAATTTGCGGCAAGGACAATCTCCTTGGGCGCCGGCTATGCCGCCGCCCGAGGTCCATCCACCTCTCGGTCATTCCCGACGCCAGCGTCGGATCGCAGCATCCGATGCACTGGAACTTGCCCCATGATATGGTCTTTGTTGAAGACGTGCCAGTGATGGTTCGACATGAACCTGGCAAGAACACGCCATGACTGCAAGATCCGGTAATCACGAGGAACATCCGAATCTTGTGTTCGGCTTGTCATGAAAACGTGCGATTTCCCTTTTTCGCCCTGCTGACGGTCGACGCACGCTCGGAGAGGCAATGGTGACGCCAAATGGCCTTTCGGCACTCTGTTTCCAGAAATCACGCAAGGCCATCGAGACGGTGACGACAGTCGAAGTCGGGAGACGAAGTAACGATTTCTGGTTCATCCGGCGCAAGCGTAGGTTCGATCCTCGCCCGGGAGTACCGGTGCCTCTGGTATGTGGTCCGATAATAAGAAAATAAGGCCTGGTTCAAACTCGGGTAACAGAATCTTGGGCTGAGTGGCGGAGAATTGGGTTTGGAGAAAACGCCTGCTTCCCCCAAACTGGTGATTTTCGCAAGAAGCACCCAGTTTCACGGAGGAAGCAGGCATGGTATGCCATTGTAGCGTCCGAGACGGTTTCCCGCAGCCAGGCACCCGGGTTCTCCAGTCCTCCACTTTGCCTCATCCTGCCAAGGCGATGACACCGCCCCAACGACGGCAGGCCCCTCTCAGCCGCCCGCCCTCTCCGCCAGAAAACTCCTCGCGCACGCCTGGTGGCGAGCATGATGCCTCTTCTCTGTTGCCGTCTTTCCGGTACAAGTCAAGCCACGTTCCGGTATCGTCTGATTCCTGGAAGATCTGGAGGCTTTCAGGTCGACATACGCTTTAGCGGGATGGACCAGAATTAGCAGGTCGCCAGCGCGCTCCGACCTCGATCTTTAACAACTGAAACCGCCCCACCGGGCGACTGGCCCTGCACGACCGTGAGAACGAATCACGGTGTGCCACCGCCGGCTTGTTAGCAGTGTGAAGAAACGCAGGGTGGTCCATCCTGTAGTTCACCGCACCACCAGCCAACAGCTACAGCATTTCCCAATTGCCGTTAAACTCCAATGCGCAGCTCAAGTTGCCGTCGGCATCGGCGCGATGGGGGAAATGGAGACGAGATGCTTACAGAATGCAAGTCTGGGACAGACTCGGCTACGGGGGCGGCATTCAGACCTAATGTGCTTCGGTCTCGTTCGGTTTTCCCGGCTCCCAGTGGAAGCGGAGATCGCTTTCCTCGAGCCGGCCCGGTTCGCGGCGGCCGATGCCGGGGTTCCTGCCGTCGCCCAGGTCGGCCCGCATGGCATCGGCCAATTGCTGCATCTTGGCGAGCACTTCCGGTTGTTTGTCCTTGACGTCGGTGCTTTCGGCGATGTCGCTTTCGAGATCGAACAGCGACAACTCGATCTGGGCCTGATCGTAGTTGACGGGGATACCGCCGGCGCCGCCTTTGCGCCCGGAGAGCGTGCGGTAGTCGTGGGGGAAGTGCAGCTTCCACCGACCCATCCGCATGGCATGCAATTGGGGCCCGTAGTAGAAGAAGTAGGCTTCGTGCGGACTCTTGGCGCCCGGCTCAGCGGCGATGAGGGGCCAGATACTCTTGCCGTCGATCTTGTTCTTCGGCAGCGGGGCATCGATCAGGGCGGCGATGGTGGGGAGGATGTCGACGGTCATGGCGGGCGTGGCGCAGACGCTCCCGGCGGGGATCTTGCCCGGCCACCACATCACTGCCGGCTCGCGGCATCCGCCATCGAACATTGTGCCCTTCCCCTCGCGGAGCGGCCCGGCGGTGCCGGCGTGGTCGCCGTAGCTCAGCCAGGGACCGTTGTCGGCCGTGAAGACGACCAAGGTGTTTTTATCGAGCTTGTTTTTTCGAATGGCGTCGAGGATTTGGCCGACGGACCAATCGATTTCCATGACGACGTCGCCGAACAGTCCTCGCTCGCTCTTGCCGCGAAACTTGTCGGAAACGTAGAGCGGAACATGGACCATGGAGTGGGGCACATAAAGGAAGAACGGTCGGTCCTTGTTGCGGTTAATGAAATCGACGGCCTTTTCGGTGTAGAGTGTGGTCAGTTGTTCCTGATCCTGGGAGGTTACGTCGGCGTCGATCACCTTGGTGCCTTCGATCAGCGGCAGAGGGGGGTAGTTCTTGCCGCCCGTGGGATGGCCCGGCCACATGTCGTTCGAATAGGGGAGCCCGACGTATTCGTCGAAGCCGTGTTTTGTGGGCAGGAACTTGGGATGATGGCCGAGGTGCCATTTGCCGAAGCAGGCCGTGGCGTAGCCCTTCTGCTTGACCACGTCGGCGATCGTCATTTCGTCGGAGCTGATGCCGTGGTTGGCGGTGTGGTTCAGCGCGCCGAGGATGCCCACGCGGACGTTGTAGCAGCCGGTCATCAGCCCGGCCCGCGATGCGGAGCAAACGGCCTGGGTCACGTAGAAGTCGGTGAAGCGGCGGCCCTCTTCGGCCATGCGGTCGAGATTGGGCGTCTGGTAGCCTTCGGCGCCGAAGGGGCCGATGTCGCCGTAGCCCATGTCGTCGATGTAGATGACGACGAAGTTGGGGGAACGTTCGGCGGCAGAGGCCGCTGCCGTAGACAGAGCGGCGAACAACAAGGCAACGATTAGCAGGCGAGACAGCATCAGTCGCAGATTCACGGCTTCTCCTCCCAGGTTCGGACGGTTTGTGGGCGGGACGGATGAGCGTCCAGTGTAGTCGATGGCGACGTCGGATGCACGAAAAAGGGGTCAGGACTCATTTGCCGGCACGGCCGGACCAAGCTTCGGTCGGTGCCCGGTGCTTCGCACAAATGAGTCCTGACCCCTTTTCGGGCACTACTCGTCGTCGGCCTGGGCGGCCAGAGCCTGGGCCGTCTTGGTGTCCGTCACCAGATGGGTCCAGAGGCGCAGGTCGGGATTGGCCACGAGGGGGCGGAGCGCCTCGACCTTCGGGGCACCGCATTCGCCGCAGGGACCGGCCAGCAGAACGACGTACTTGCCGTCGGTTCGGGCCAGTTCGACCAGTTCGTCCAACTCAAACAGGGTGACCGCCCGGACGGGGCATTCCTCGATCAACGGACCCGACTTCGTATAGGGGCGGAACTGAACGTCTCCCATCCAGCCGGCATCGTCCATCTGCTTGAAGACGTCGTCCTTGAGCACCTCTTCTTCGACCAGGTGGGTGAGGAACTTGACCAGCAGCCCATGCTCATGGTGGGCGGAGGCCAGCGAGGTGACGACAATGTCGATTTCGCGCCGCCGCTCGAAGGAACGGCGCACGCCGGGGCTCTTCTTGATGCGTTCGTAGTCTTCCTTGAGACTGACGACCGTTTCGGCGAACAGGGCGACGTACTCGACCTTCGGAAGGGTGTCTTCGAAGTAGCTGAAGTAGGTGACCGGCGCCTTCTGCGGTTCGTTGACGAGGAAGCCGCCGGCGGAGAGGGCGTGCAGAACCAAGGGAGGGCAATCGAGGTCCGAGCGAACGCGTTCGGCCAGGCGTTTGGCAACCATCATGGTGGCAAAGCCCGCTCCCATGCCGATATGCACCGAGGCAGGTGATTCACCCTTGGGAGCCTCGGCCCTGCGCCGCTCGATCACGCGATCGACCAGGTCGAGCACGAGATCGGCCGTTGCGCTGGTCACGTGCCGGGCGGCGTCGTCGGCGTGGGCGTTGACCACCTGAATGACCGAGTCGTCTTCGGTCGGCGTGAGGTTGAATCTCTCGGCCAGTCGTTCGGCGAGTCTTCGCTCCCGCGGAGGTTGGAGGAAGAGGAAGTTGCGGCGGACGGCCTCCCAGAATAGGGGGTAGATACGTTCGCGGGTGAGGTCGTCGCGGCCGCACTTCTCTTTGAGCCACTCGGCCACGGCGGCGGCGGCCCCTTTTCGTTCTTTGTCGCCGCCATTTCCGCCGGAATTGAACGAACTGCCCATTTGATTCAGGAAGCGATCACAGACGGCGAATATCAATTCATCGCTTTCCTGCCCCGGGTGCCACCGTCTGGTTCGTGCCATACCTTCCTCCCGGATCTCTCGCCCAAGAGATTATCGTGCCGATTTCTTCCCTTTTCCGTAACCATCGGTCAATCTATCAATCGCGGAGATTGGCCGCAAGGAGCCGGCATTTCGGTGATTTTTTCCGCCCCGTTGCGTCTCCGGCCAAGGCTGCCGATACTACGGCGTGGACGAAGCGGTTCTCACAACCACGGCTCACACGACACGCAAGGCTCGATGGAAGGACGGCACGCATGGATCGGCAGATCATGGATTTTCGCAGCGATACGGTGACCCGCCCGACCGCGGGCATGCGGGCCGCGATGGCGGAAGCGGAGGTGGGCGACGACGTCTTCGGCGAAGATCCGACCGCCAATCGGCTTCAGGCCCGGGTGGCCGAAATGCTCGGCAAAGAGGCGGCCATTTATGCCCCCTCGGGAACGATGACCAACCTGATCGGGGTCCGGCTGCACTGCAAGCACGGCGACGAGATGATCTGCGAGGCCGGGTGCCACATCATCAACTACGAGCAGGCCGGCTACGCCCAACTCAGCGGGGTTGCCGCTCGAACGGTCGAAGGTCGTTACGGCGTGGTCGAACTCGAACAACTTCAGGGACTGATCCGTCCGGACAATCCCCACCAGGTCCGCACGCGTTTGGTCTGCCTGGAAAACACCCACAATCGCGGGGGCGGGAAGATTCAGCCTTACGAGACGGTCGAACAGATCTGCCGCTGGGCTCGCGAGAACGGGCTGCGGACACATTTGGACGGCGCTCGGCTGTTCAATGCGGCCGTGGCAACCGGGATCGAGGCCTCGCGCTGGGCGGCCCATTTCGACACGGTGAGCGTCTGCTTCAGCAAAGGGCTCGGCGCCCCGGTCGGCTCGGCGTTGGCAGGCTCGCGCGAGTTGATCCACGAAGCACTGCGGCATCGCAAGGTGCTCGGCGGCGGCATGCGGCAATGCGGGGTGACGGCGGCGGCCGCGTTGTTTGCCCTCGAACATCACGTCCAGCGCCTGGCCCTCGATCACGAGTGTGCCCGGCGGCTGGCCCGCGGGATTGCGGAAATCGACGAACTGCAGCTTACCCCGGAGCAGATCGACACGAACATACTTTTCTTCCGAGTCGACCCGAGTCTGGGCACCGCGGCCGAGTTTTGCGACGGGCTGCGCGAGCGGGGAGTGCTGATGCTGCCCACCGCCCCGCAGACGATCCGGGCCGTAACGCACCTGGATGTGACTCCGGAAGACGCGGACCGGGCCGTCGAGGTGATTAAGGGACTCTGCCGGCGGCCGTCGTAGCGGTTTGAAATAGGTGACAGCCACCAAATCCAGGTCTTCTGCAACAAATAGGCAGCCTACTGACCTCTGGAGAGCCTGGAACGTCTTTCTCTACCCTGACCATCCTGACCAGATTTGGTGGCTGGCACCTTTTTTCTCCAATTCAGCCCCTGGCCACTCGCCCTGGAGACACAACTTCATGCAACGCAGATGGTGTATTCTGTTGGTCGCTTTGTGCTCGTTCCAGGTTACGGCCGCCGAACCGGCCGCCTCGTGGAAGTACTCGCCCGACGAGCTGCGTCCCTTCTGGCGTTCGACCGTCATGCATGGCGAAAGCGTGTTGTTCGTCAAGGAGAGCGACGACGCGCCGCCGACCGCCTCGCTGCTGATGACGCCGACAAAGATCCTTTCGGTATGCAGTTCGTCGGGTGAGATCACCTATGCGGAGGGACAGGACTATCTCTGGACGCCCGGCACCAGTCAGATCACGCTTCCGCCGGGCTCCCGAATCGCCTGCAAGATACCTCAGGACCTTCGCCGCCCCGCCGGTTCGCAGCGCCATCGGTTGACGCACCGCGACGGAAACGGCGAGATCCTGTTTGGGGCGAGCCACGAATACCACGACATGCAGACGGCGATCACGTACGAGTTCCGGCCCGACGAGTGGAGCGGTCCCGAGCCGGTCTTTGCCGGTGTGCAGTTGCGTCGCACCATCAAGAAGCTGTCGGAGAAGCGTCCGCTGACGATCGCCCTGCTCGGCGACAGCATCTCGACCGGCTGCAATGCTTCCGGCTGGGCCGGCGCCGCTCCGCTGCAGCCGCCTTATCAGGACCTGCTCGTTCTGAATCTCGAGGCCGCCTATGGGGCGGAGGTAACGTTGAACAACTTCGCGGTCGGGGGCACCGACACGGCCTGGGGACTGCGGAACATCGAGAAGGTAGTCGCGGCCGCCCCCGACCTGGTGCTCCTGGCCTTCGGCATGAACGATGCCGGTGGACGCCCTGCGGCAGACTACCAGGCGAACACCCGGGCCATGATCGACGCCGTGCGAAAAGCACACCCGGACACCGAGTTCATCCTGATTGCCACCATGCTCGGCAACGAGGATTGGACTCACCTGAAGCGCGAGTTGTTTCCTCAATACCGCGACGCGCTGGCCGAGCCTTGCGGCCCGGGGATTGCCCTGGCCGACATGACGTCGCTCTGGCAGGAGCTTCTGCGGCACAAGAAGGATCGCGATCTGACGGGCAACGGCGTCAACCATCCGAACGACTTCGGCCATCGCCTGTACGCCCAAGTGCTTTCCGCTTTACTGATCCAAGAAAAGTAGCTGCTTCCTTCTTTGCGGTTAGCGTGCTGAGCGGCCCCGCAAATACAGCAACGAATCTCCGCTGAACGGCGATTCGAACGACCGTTCCTTGCCCTTGTGTGCAACTGGCTCGCGTTGTAGCTCCGCGCCGCTGTCGGGATCGAACCAGACGGGCGTGAATTGTCCTGCAGGCAGATTCACAGCGACCTTCTTATCGCCCTTCGGCACCAGAACCAGATACTCAGCGCCCGGGTTGGCCAGGCAGTATTTCGACGAGGCCAGTTCCGATTGGGGCGTCATGGCGGCCAGATCGACGCGGCGCGACCAACTGAGGGCATAGCCCATGCTCTTGCGGATCGATTCGGCCGCGGCCTTGTCGAACCCCTTACTGAGCACCGAGCCGTCGTAGGGATCCATGAAGATCGGGTTGAGGCCGCGGAGGAAGCTTTTCCAGACCCAGGTGGAGTTTCCGCCGATACCCCAGAGGTGATCGGTGTCGGTGACGATCACCTTGGTTCCGTCGCCGGCCGGCGGATTGTCGCGATAGCCGCCTTCGGGGTTCGGCGAGATCCAATCGGCCGGACTGTTCATGAGCGTCTCGTTGCTTCCGCCCTTGTACTGGAACGTCATGCCCACCGGGTGCTGCTTGGGCTCGGTGCGCTCGCAGTCCTTGACGAACCGGATTATGGCATATTGCCATTCGGTCGACGGCGGGTGGTTCTCGTTGGAGATCTCGTACAGCACGTTGTCGAACTGGTTGACCGTATCGACGACCTTACGGACGTAGGCACGCTGCAATTCGGTGATCCGCTCATTCCGGCCGCTGTGTACTTCTATCCCTTTGCCGTCACCGTCGAGATCGCCGTCGATCCCGTTGACGTTGTTTTCCGGGTGCATGGGGTGGTTTTTCCAGGCGTCAGGCGAGAATTGGAGCCCCCAGCCTTCGAACAGCATGACGGCCGTATAGATTCCGTGTTCTTGGGCAGCCCGGACGCGGTCGCGCAGGCGGGTGAAGTACTCGTCGTTGAATTTGGTCAGGTCGAACTTGGGTTTTCCGTCCAGCGTTTCACCCGGTCCCGTTCGCTGCCACGGCTGGGGCCACACACGATGGAGTCTTGCCTGCTTCTCGCGATTGCCGCTCGTATTCCAGGTGAGCAGCTCCCAGGTCCACAGACGCATGAAGTTGTGGGGGTAGGCGGCCATCCAGTCGAGATAGGCATCGTAGTCGAACGCCATCTCGGAACCCTCGGGAGCCATGTCGACGAGGTTGTTCCAGGTATGGGAGCCGGTGAGCAGAATCGCTCTGCCGGAATCGTCCGTGAAGTAGCGAGGGTTTGCGGGCAGGGGGCGGAGCGGGCCGTTGATCGTGCCCGAGTCTTCCGATGCGTAGCCGATTTGCCAAGCAGTTCCAAGCAGACAGACAAGGAGTAAGGAACGAATGTTGGACTTGGATGTCATGGCGATCTCCTTTCACGGGCATGTTACCGCGTGCTTCAGTTTAGGCTTCGTGGAGTCGGCGGGCAAGCGAGTCCCGTTTTCCGTCAGGAGAACTGCAAAGTCCTTTTGTGGCAAGAAGAGTGGCAGGCACTCTCCGAGCGCCGTTCGCGGGAAATCGGGGTCTCCGGCAGTTCTGCGGACGGCACGGCGGAGCGCGCCTGCTACTTTGCAGTTCTCCTGCGTTTTCCGTGTACGCGTCCTGCAGCCAAATCGTCGACATTCACAACAAGTCCCACACCAAGGGATCGAAAATCAGTTCGAACTCGAGGGGATCCTCCTTCTCGAGGGTATGCTGGCTGTCGTTGCCGGTTGCGTAGAGCCGGACCCATTCAAAAGCGACGGCCTCGTAGAGCAGGTCGAGTTCACCGGTGTTCCCATACATGCTGGCCGAGTTGCCGCTTGCGTGCACGTAGTCGTCGAAGATGGTGTCGTGGAACTTGGCTTTGTCGAACCCGCCGTTCTTCGCCTCAAAGTGGTATTCATCGAACTTGCGGGCGGTGATCTCGTAGGTCGGCTTTGTAGTATCTCCGCCCCATAGGATGATCTTGTGAGGCCGCGCCCGGGCCGTGTCGTCGTCCGCGGAATCCTCCAAATGGGCAATGTCGGTGCCTTTGGAGGCGTAGGCGATGAGCGAGTCGTAGCCGCTCACGGTCACGTCGTAACCCGGGCCGGTCATCCGGCTCTCGGCCTTCTGTCCGAAGAACGTGTCGTTTCTCTCCGAATCGAATAGCCGAACGGTATCCTTGCCGTCGGTCATGGTGGCCACAATCCGCTCGAAATCCTTGGCCCGGTTGAAGTATTCGCCGCCGCCGTACATTTTTCCGAAGAACTGTTTTGAGTTGGGCCAGTCGAACTTGAACTTGTCGGCCCCCGGCGTATCCTCCATGTAAGCAACGTCGTTGCCGCCGTTCTTGGTGGTTGCATAGCCGTAAGTGACCATGAAATCAAAGGTCTCGAGGCTGAACCCGTCGCCCGACAGCTTGCCATAGCCTTTTCGGGCGACGAACTCGTCGTCGCCGGGCGAGTCGTACATGAAGGCCAGGTCGCCCTCCCCGCCGCTGTGGGCGGTGATTGCGCTGGTGTCGTTGACGGTGACCAGGAATCCGTTCTCGCCGAACGTCCCGTGGTCGGGGTAGAATCGCGCGACCTCGGCGCCGGCTCCGCCGGTGAGCGCGGCCGAATCGTCGCCGAGGCCGCCGTTGAACACGATCGTTTCGTAGACCGCATCGTCGAAATGGTATTCGACACCGTTGATAGTGACGGTGTAGGAGCCTGTCGCTGCAAACTGGAAGCTATCGGCGTCGTCGGTGCCGTGGACGGTCACCGCCGTAGCGATCGGCACCACCAGGTTGGCCATTCGGACCGCGAACTCGGAGTTCGTTCCGAACACGGCGAGATAGTAGGTCGTACCCACCGATACCGGCGAGTCAAGTCGCTGGTATTGTCCCTCCAAGCTGGATTCGATCAGCGGAGCCAGGCCGGCTTCGGCCAGCGGATTCTGATCGTAGAGTCTGAGCCGAGCGGAATCCGGCAAGGCGGACGTGATCGTTTCAGCGCTGAACAGACCCGCACGAGTCGCGACCAGCCTGTAATACAGGCGCACGCTGCTCAGATCGAGATCTTCGAGGCGGAGGAAGTCGATCGTACCGAGATCTGCCATTTCGGGAGCGACCTCGTTGACCTTGATGTTCTTGGTTCCCGCTCCGAGATACGTTTGATTTGCGTCGGCAAGGTCGACCGTTATGGTGTACGTGAAATCGCCGTCCCTGTAGATGTGGGTGACGTCGCCATCCGCGGGGTATTCGTTCGTGCTGCCGTCGCCCCAGTGAACGGTATAGAGAACGATGTCGACGGAACCGCCGGCCACTTCCCCCGGGTCGGTGATCTCACCGAGATGCAGGGTGTACGGCACGTCCACGTCGACCTCGTCGGCACCGCCGAGCGCGATGGTGGGCGGCACATCGCCGACGGTGATCGCCATGGTTGCCACTTGCGGGTACATGCCGTCCTCGTCAGCGAGGGTCACCGCGATCTCATGCACTCCTTGGCCGTGGTACACGTGTGCAATCTCACCCGGGCTGGTGACCGATTGCATCCAACCATCGCCCCAGGTGACCTGATACTGGCTGACCGAATCGTCGCCGGGATCGAACGCCGCGTCCAGCGTCAGTCTGTACGTAGCGCCCTCGTCCACGTGGGAAGCACCTCGAACCGTCGTTACCGGCGCCACGTTCACAACGTGAGCCGTCAGACCGACGTCGTTGTCATAGGTGCCGTCCTCGTCAACCAGTTGCAGGGTGATCGGGTAATCCCCGTTGTCCCCGTAGACGTGGGAAACGGTCGCCTCATATGCGAAGACGCCGTCGGTTTCCGGCGCCTCAGTTTCCGGTGCGTTGACGGTCTCCACTTCACTGCCGTCACCCCAGACGATGCGATACTGCGTGACCTTGTCGCTGCCTGAATCGCGGGGAACGCCGATCGTCAAAGTGAACAGCGACCCTTCGTCGACGACATCCGGCCCGTCCAACGTTACTTGCGGCACCTCGTTTGCGACCGTGACGAGGAGTGCCGTCCCGCTGCTCCAGGCGACCAGCTTGTCGATCGACTCGAGTTCGACAATGCCGTACATCACCTCGTCACCGCTCGTGACGGCCCAGCGACTCAACGGTTGACCGGAAGCTTGGGCGGATTGGCGGACCATGGCCACAAGACCGTCTTCCGGGGTGCCTTCCGTCCAGTTCTCATATTCGGATATCTCCCCCGTGTCCCACACGATCTTGCCGTCGTCACGGGTGAAACCGTTGATCCAGAGCCGCGCCGGGGGGGCGTCGACAGCGAAGAAATTGTCGTCCAGGAACGCTTGCTCCTGCCCGTCGTCCGGGTATTCCTCGCTGTATCCCGTGGTAATTGTCGCCAGATAGCCACCGAGTTGGGCAGCCTCGGCAGCAGCCTGGTTCCACGTGCCTGCCTGCGCGGTGAGCGTATAGAAATGGTCCGTGTTGCCCCGCCCGGCGTTGAACCGGAACACGGTTCGATCCAGCCAGGCCACCCGGCCGGCCGTGTAGGCCTCGCCGTCGGAGCAGTCCTCGTCGCGTGCCGTCACGACGATCGAGTAGTCCCCGTCGTCCGCATATCGATGCGAGATGGTCTTGGAACCGCCCGCAACAGTCATGGGGGCCGTGCCATCGTCCCAGTCGATCGTCCAACTGGAGATCGTATCGTCGCCCGGATCCTCTGCCAGCAGGTAGAGCGTGTAGGGATCGCTTTCCTTGACGGCATGCTTTCCTGCCACTTTGAGCACAGGATCGACGTTCGCGACAGTGACATCCTTGGTCACCGTAAGAAAACTCTCGTCGGTCTGGATGGTCGCGCAGATCTGGAAAGAGCCGGAGCCACTGTCGTCGAGGAACAGGTGCGCCAGGGTGGTCGACAGACCCTGGAATGAATCGGGCGTACTCCCGTCGCCCCAGTCGATCGTCCAAGTCGGATTGCCGAACGAGGGCGAGCCGTTCAGGACAAGTTCGTACGCTGCGCCCTCGCCCGCAGTCTCTTCGCCGCTCAGCAAGTCCCTCTTTTCGACGACCACTGTCGGAGCCCCCGTCGCCACGTACCACTGGCCCGCGCCGAGATCTTCGTCGGCGGCCCGGGCTGCAATGGTGTATTGGTTCGTTGCGCCGGGCGTCTCGTCGTAGGTGTAGGTGTGCGTTGCGAACTGCGAGCCGCCAGGGAATGTCTCCACGATCCCGTCACCCCAGTTGATTTCCCACAGGCTTATGGTGTCATCACCGGGATCCGTGGCCGACAGTTGAAGAACGTAGAGTGTGAACTGGTCGACGGGATCGGCGCCTCCGCTGACTTCCACGGTGGGCGCGACGTTGGTGATCGTGACGGTCGCTGTGTCGACGTCGTAACCCTTGCTCGTCTCAACGCGAACCGCCACGAGGTACTCGCCGTCGTCGTCGAGCCCGAAGCTCACCAGGTCCGACCAGGACAGAGCGTGGGGCCCCAATCCGATCAGATCTCCGAACTGGCCGTCGCCGTCGACGTCCCATTCGATCGCCAGCCAGGCATCTCCATGCGGATTCGAGGCGGAGGCGTCGAGCGCCAAACTGCCCCCCTCCTGGAGCGAACTGGGATTGCCTGCGTCGGCCTGCGGCAGATCGGTGAGAAACACCGGGTCGGCGGGGAAATTGGAGAACCGAACCTTCTCCACGCCGCCCACTGTAATCAATCCTCCCGCCACATCCCCGCTACCGCCGAAGAGGAGCGTGTCACCCGACGATTCCGATGCGAATTCTTCGATTATGCCAAACCGCGCAAGCATGTCTTCCGTCACGCCCAGCGGCCCCAGGGGGAGCGGCAACGTGTCGTCGCCGTCAACGTCGACCGGAGCCTCCAGAGCATTGCCCGCAATTCGGATCGTGTCGTCACCGGCGCCGCCCTTGATTTCGGTCACCGAATCGATTCCGGTACTCCAGACAGAGATCGTGTCGTCACCCGCCTCCCCGTAGATCCTGGTCACGGCCCTTTGGCCCGTGCCGATAAGATCCAAGTCGTCGTCGCCGTCGCCCAGCCGAATCGTCGTGGTCGCGTCGGGCATGGTGCGCTGGATGCGGACGACGTCGTCGCCACCGCCCGTTCCCACCGTCAGCCCGCCTGCCCCACGGATCGTACCTCGCAACTGCACGCGGTCATTGCCGCTGCCCGTCTGGATGATCAGTCCCTGCATGGCGGAGTAGCTGACCACCAGGGGCGCCGCCGGCAGCGCATCTTGTTGAATTCCGAACCAAGCCAGGCCGCCCGGGTGATCCTCGTCGACGCCGGAACTGGTGACATAGAGCCACGTGCCGTCCGGACTGACGGCCAACGAGTTGGGATTCTCCAGCCCGACGATGCCGTCGCGGCCGTTGCCGAATAGCTGCAGGAAAGTGAGCAGGCCGTCCTCGCCTCGTTCGAAGGCCACGAGCGCGTCGTCGTCTTCGCTGGCCGCAAAAACGTGTTCCTCCGTGACGACCAACGACGTGACGCCGCGGAGGCCGCGGATACCGTCTCGACCGTTTCGGACAGTCCCCACGTAGGTCAGTCCGCCGCCGCTGTCGCGAGAGAAGACCGCGATTGCGTTGTCGTCGTGCCCGGCCACATAGAGGTACTGCTGGTCGGGACTGAAGGCCAGCGCCACGGGTCTCGCCATACCGTCCACTCCGTTGATCCCATCCCTGAAGATCTGCAGGGGAGCCATGGACGTCAGGTTGCCTGTGGCGACGTCCCGCTGGAATACTTCCAACTGGCCGACCTCGTCGAAGAAACCGTCGGTAGCAACGTAGGCGTGTTCGCCTGCCGCATCGAAAACGATTCGTTGCGATCCATAAGAGCCCACCTCGTTCGTGGGAACAAGGGAGAGTTCACCCGTTGCAGTGTCGCGGTCGTACTTCAGAACCATCTCGCCGAACGCGGTGACATAGACATATTCTCCGTCGGGACTGATACTGACCGAAGGATTGTTGCCCAGGTCGTTCAACGCCGCGACTGTCTGGACGGGGTACAGGTCCAACGACCCTGCCCCTCGACGGTAGACGGAGAGTGTGTTGTTGGCCCAAGGTCGTGCCACGTAGAGATACTGATCGTCGGGACTGACGGCGATGGAAGTCGCCCCGACGCCAACCGGGATCTGGTATGCATAGACCTCGCTGTAATGCGCGGGTGCCCCGACGACAGCCGTGCCGCCGGAGAGCGCAACGGAGTGGGCGAATTCCATCCCTCCACCGGTCAACTTCTGTTGCTGCGTCCACTGCCCCGAGGTTGAGATTCGCTCGAAAACGTAGGCCGAATTCTCACCGGGGGCACCGACGAGGACCGTCTGGTCCGACACAGCGACAAAGCCGTGAAAATCGCTGTACGCACCACTGAACCCCCAGCCTCCCTCAGGGGTGATTTCCAGCTTCTGTGTCCATAGCCCCGCGTTGTCCCGCTCGAAGATATACGCCGCGTTGTACGCACCCACGACGGCGTTGTCGCCGGAGATGGCCACCGAGCCGTGAAAATAGACCATTTCGGCATGGTAGTCGACGTCCAGTACCTGCCTTGGCGACCACAGCCCGCCCGAGTCGTCGCGCCCGAAAATGTACGCCGAATTGCCCTCGGTCTCGGCCACAATGACCGTGTTGCCGGAGATCGCAACCGAGCAGCCGAAGTCATCTGCGTCTGCGCCGCTATTGGCCACGAGCACCTGGTTCTGTTCCCAATCCCCCAAATCCCCCCGCATGTAAACGTAGGCCGACCCCAGCCCGTTGTCTTGCGCCGCGCCCACGATGATCGTGCCGTCGGAGACCGCCACGGAGCAGCCGAAGAAATCCGAACTCATGCCCTGGCCGGTATTCAAGACCTGCACTTGCTCCCAAACGCCGGTGGTGCCGTCCCGCTCAAACACGTAAGCCGACCCTGGGGAGCCACGTTGCGCAGCACCCACGACCGCTGTGTCGCCGCAGATGGCAACGGAGCAGCCGAAATCAGACGAACTCACGCCGTCATCAGTCTGCAACTCCTGGCCCGGATCCCAGGTACCCGAGTTGTCCCTCACGAAAACGCGAGCGACAATTCCATCCGGATGATAAACCGGAGCGCCGGCGATGGCCGTGTTGCCGGAAATGGCAACTGAGCAGCCGAACCCCCAGCCAAGGTAGCTCTCTTCTGGAGCCAGACTGAGGTGCCCGTTGGCCGTGTCACGCTGGAAGACCCTCACCGCATTGTCGCCGGACTCGAGGGGTCCAACGCAGTAGACATACTCTCCATCCTGCGATACAACGGGCGAGAAGGCTGCGGAAGGGTCGTCCAGATAGTCTTGGCCGTTGTCGGTCACCTTGAGCGTCCAGCCGCTGAGTGTGCCGATCGACTGGCCTGTCTCGTTCTGCAAGGTCAGTTTCCAGGTTCCGTTCGCATTCTGTCCGTAGAACGCCGAGAACCGCGTTACCACGATACTATGGCCGTCTTGATCGACAACCAGCGGTTTCAAGAATCCGGACGTTCCGTCCCCCTCGAGCGACAATTCCAGCGTCAGTCCGTTGCCTATCAGGTTCCGAAGTTCTTCGTTGGTCAGGTCTCCGCCGCGCTGGATATCCACCGTGACCTCAACGTCCTCGACAGTGACGCCGTCGGGAAAATCGCTGACTACGATGTCGGACATAAGGGTGGTGCCGGCGGCAATCTCTTCATCGGGCGACGACTCGAACGAAAGGGTATTGAACGAAAGGATCCGGCCGCCGGTCTGGACAAGGACCCTGTCTTCCTCGAGCACGACCGTCCGGGACTCAGCCCCCGCTTCGACGATCGTCAGCGTGTCCAGGCCGTCCGCATGACCCTCGAAACGAACCCCGTCGGCGCCGTCGACGTGGACGATGCGGACGCTGTCGCCCGATCGATCGACCCAGACGTGTCCGTTCTCCACCCGCCACGCGGCACTTCCCGCGACGGAGTGCTCCAAGACAAGGGTTTCTACGGAAAACGTCAAGCCGTCGAAGGCCGGCTCGGCCACGGTTTCCGGGTCCTGAATATCGATCCTCACCGTGTCAATACCGCCCCTTCCGCTGACAACGGTCGACGACGCTCCGGTGTCCGTGACGGTGAGTGTATCGGAGCCCGATCCCAGGTCCAGAATCAGCGTCTCCAGATTGTTGTGAGCGATTGGGCCGGCATATCCCAAGCCGAAGACGGCGCCGGCGGCGAGCGTGCCGGAAAGCCCGTTGGTATTGCCGCCTCTGGGGATGATCACCTTGTCGGCCGTGTCGACATGGTTGCTGCCCACGATCTCCACACCACCGGCGATCGTGCTGAGCACCCGCACCTCGCTGGCTTCTCGGGGCGTGGCGCGGTCCGGGTTCTCCAGTTCCAGCGTGACTTTCTTCTCCACGCCCGAGAAGGAGATCAAGTGGTCGGGAGCGGGCGCTCTCTGTCCCAGGTACACGGCCACGTTCTTGTTGGCCAGATCAATGTACGCCGTCTGGCTGCTATAGATATCGTCCAGGACGATGAGTTCGTCGTCCCCTGCGCCGCCGACGATCTCCACGTCGCTGTAGACCGTGCTGAGCACGTCGTCGCCCGCGCCGCCGTCGAGTCGGAGGGTGACGAGGTCCTGGGCGCGGACGCCGTCTTCGCCGGACGACACCGTCAACGTGTCGTTTCCGACAGAGCCCTGGAGATAGAGCCGGTCCCTGGCCGGGTCGCTGTTGAGGATCACGGCCTCACAGGTCGTTGTGCCGGTCGTATGACGGATCCGGACCACGTCCTTGCCACCCACCCCTTCTTCGTCCACGCCGCCCCATACCACAATTTCATCGTTGTCTTCATTCTCATTCCCGGTCGCGGTTTCGCGGCCGGTGACGATGACGGTGTCGCCGTCGGCCTCGTCCGCCTCATCGGGCGAGCTGAGATCGACGGATAGCCGCTCAACCTCCGTGTGGCCCAGATTGTGGAGGACGATCCTGTCCGCACCGCCGCCCGCCGCCACGCCGATGCTCTCGATGTCGTCGACCTCGATGGTTCCGCCGCTCGTTTGGACCGTCACGACACCGTTGCCGATCAATTCGACGACGTCGTCGAGTTCGGTCACGCCGGGGACCCCGTCGCGGACGTCGGTTTGGGTCACCTGGGTCGCGCCGCGGATCGAAATATGGTCGCTTCCTCCCGACTCTGCAAAAACGTCGATGCCGGTCCCCAGACGCCAGACGTAGGTGTCGTCGCCCATCCCTCCCTCAAGCGTATCGTCGCCGGCCTGGCCGTCGAGTCTGTCCGCACCGTCGCCACCGTAAAGGTGGTCCATCCCGGGACCGCCGAGCAGTTCATCGTCGTCGGAACCACCGTAGAGCCAGTCGTCGCCACTGCCGCCGAGGAGCTTGTCGTTGCCCGCGTCTCCATGCAGTTCCGCGACGCCGCTGCCGGCGTAGGAAAGTTCATCGTTGCCGCCGCCCCCCTCGAAATCGACGCGTGCGGCGACCGTGTCGTCGACGAGGATGCGATCATCGCCCGCGCCTCCCGAGGCTTCGATCTTTTTCACGTTCTTGAAGATCTGTTTTCCGCGAGCCACCCACTGTCCGCTCTGCGGGTCCCACGCCTGGAACGTGACCTCCAGAGTCTCACCCCCCGCAGGATTGTTGGAGTCGGTGAGGCCCTGCGACGTGACGAAGAAGGACTCGCGGGTTTCCGGCGAGGGCTCGTTGGTTCGGTCCGGGCCGGTATGCCGTCGCTGGCCCGCGTCAGCACCCATGTAGAGCTTGAGCGTGCCGTTTCCGTCGACGGTGCCTACGACCGGCGCATTGAGCCGCTGTCCCGCAAGGACCTTCTCGTCCTCCAATTGGTAGATATTGAAGTCGTAGATCACCTTGTTGAACAAGTTCCAGGTCTCGTCGATCAGCGTACATTGGAACCACCCGATCTTGAGAGTGACCTTGACGTAGACATCCATACCTACGGTCAGCGCTCCCGAGTAGTTGAAGATGCCCGCGGGATCTGCTTGCACGATCAGTTGCATCTCGCCGATCCGCACCCGGCCGTCGTAGCTGTACGGCTTCTCCGGCACCTCAGTTGTATGCTGATTCAACAGTTCGTGGACATAATCGAACTGGGCGTCGTTTTGTGGCTCCGGCAGATCGTTCAGGTCGAAGAAGATGTGGGTGCCGAAATTGAGACTGACGCCTACCACGGCCTTGAACGGGCCCAATTTGGGTCCCAGCGACGCACCGGCGGTCATCGTGGCCGAGAGCGTCAATTCAGGCGCGTCCTTGGCCGGGTTGTTCGGATTGGTGGCGTCGATCTCGCCGTCCGCGGCTTGCTGGTCGTTGTGATCGTCGAAATAGAATCCGTCGGCCAGCCGGTAGAGATTGTCGTCGACGCTCAGTTCCAAGTTCGTTTCGGAACTGAAATCGAGGCTGTGGGTCAGGGCAGCCACGCCGAACATGTCGTAGCCGGCGCCCAGTTGCAGCGCCGCGTCAAAGCCGAAGCCCAAGTCTGCGTTGAGCAGACCCGGGATGACCGGATAGCTGTACTCGAACTTGAATCCGAAGTCGAACCCGATCCCAAAAGTCACCAGGTCCACGTCGGTTTCGCCCATCAGCATCGCAGAGACAATTGTCGGGTCTTTCAGGAAGGGGAACTGGAGTTGGGCACCGAACTTCGTGAAGAACTCGCCCTCCCCTTCCCCCGCACTCAGCAGGCCGTTTCTGGCATCCTGGTAGGCCCTGTCCCGCTCGAGCTCTTCGTCGCGTTGTTTCTTCGGACGAGGGTCCTTGGTGTCATCCTCGTATGCCGGCAAGTACTCGGGCCACTCCGGGGGCTCGACTTCCACCTTGAACTTGCCGATGTTCGTCTCCTCGTACTCCGCGTCCAGATTCGGCGTGAACGGGACGGGGAGATCCAAAAAACCGTCGATGAAGGTGACGATGGTCTTGGCCTTTTCGATTCCATCGGCGAGTTCTCCTTGTCCGGTGCTCGCGGCGACCGTTGCGGCCAGGTCGAGCACGGTCACGTCGTCGCCCGAGAGATCGCTGATCACCGGCACGGGATCGGTGAGGAAATCGACCACCGGCTTGAGCGGTTCGAGCGTCTCTTGGATCTTCCTGATCGTCGGATCCACGAATTCCGTGAAGAACTTCCCCAGGTTCAGAGTGACGTTTTCGAACGCGACGATCACCGGTTCACCGAACTTCCCTTCCGGCTCTTCGCCCGCTTGCCCCTTCGGCTGCGTGCCGGCATGGTCGAAGGTGTAGGTAATCGAAGCGTCGGCAGTTACCACCAGGTTGAACAGCGCCTTCCGGTCGGCGTCGGCCACGAAGTCTGGAATGAACGAGGCATCAACATCCAGATTCACGGTCCCGCTTCCCGTCAGGGTCGCATCCACGAGCAGCTCGGCGTAGTTCGCAGCGAGCAGCGTGCCGTCTCCGCCAGCGTCGACCAGATCGATCGCGTAGCTGCTGGAGAATGTGGACGCGCCGTCGGCCTCGATCAGGGCGCCGAACACGCCCACGATACCCTTGGCGGCGAAACTGTCCGGCAAGGTTGCCGTCACCTCCACCGTCAGTTCGTCTGCGGCCGCGGTGCGAACGAAGAACCCGTCCGTTTTGCTGACTCCGAACGTCAGTTCGAACGTCCATTCGGCCGTAACGTCCACCTGGTTTTCGATGCCGAGGCGCGGGTCGATCATAGGATCGACGCCCAGGGCCAGATCCACGTCCAGCAAATCATGGATCTCCCCTGAAACGAGCGTCATCTGAAACTGGATCTCGTCACTGCTGTTGTTGCCGACGTGACTGATACTCCCGCGAACCAAAGTGCCCAGGGTCGTGTTGAGCGCATCCTTGACGTCTTGGATCCCCGGATTTGCCACAAGCCACGAGCTTTCCAGATTGGCGGCGACGTCATCCATAAACTGGCCCGGCGGTTCGATGCTCAACTGGTTTCCGACCAGAGGTGCCGGAGCCGTAAACACGACCTCGTTCAACTCGTCTTGCAGACTGGCGAGGAATCCGGGCAGCCCGTCCTCGATCAAGGCGAGATTTGCCCCGCCGGCGGTCGATGTGGCAGCCATGTCGCTCGTTGCCAAGAGGGCTGCCCCATCGGCAGTGTCTCCAGGACCCGCGGGTGTCAGCGACAGGAGCGTCCGGTCCTCCAATGGTTCCAGACGCAACGAGCGAAACCGCAAACTCCACCCCTGGGCCCACATGTTCCGAACAACCTTATGGGAAAACGGCCCAATGCGACGCGAGATGACGGATTTCATGGTTCACCCTTTCGGCACCCATCGGAGAGGACAAGAGCGGCTTCGTCTCCGCCAGGGGATCTTCAGACGGGACAAAAGAACTGCTTCACTTCAGAGCGCACCAAAATGAAACTCGAGCGCCCTGTACCTGCACGCCGAATATGAGCATTCGGAATAGTGAATGACCCGTGCACACCTTTATGCACACGAGGAATCCAGTGGCCGAGTCGTATCTGCTTTGCAACTCACCGCATGCCGAGCGACGCGTCGTTCGGACTGCGGTGGGCGGGAACCTCACAAGATCGCACCAATCGGCACACGGCCCTGCCCCCCTTTGCGCAAGAACCGTCTCAATCGCTCAGGCAATGAACCTTGGTCGCTGAAGAGAATTAAGATTCGCGACAGATCACCGTAGCAGTTATGGACACGCCGCAGGGGGGAGTCAATAACCAGACCTAGGGGGGCTCGCCGATTGCTGCCTGACGCACGGGTTCTCAACCTCATTTGAACTGCGTCGGAGAATGCAGTCAGAAATCTGGTTCATCCGGAATTCGCGTAGGGTGCGAAGTGCACGAAGAGTACCGGTGCCTCTTCTCTGTTGCACGATGACCATAACCATCTGACAAGCAACCGTTTAGGCGCGTCGGCAACAAGACAAGACTGCCATAGGGAAACTCTGGGAAAGGCCTCGGCGCGTACATTCATCGCTCCGCCGGTAGGCGGCTTTTTGTGACGACAGGAGTCTCGGGTTGAGCGGGCAGGCCAAGGTGCTCTCTCTGCCGATTTGGGTGTCACTGGATCGCCATTCTGGTACATAAGAGGTCGGGACCCCAAACTGCCTTATCAGACGTTGGGTGACTCGGCAGAGCGCCAATCTTCTCTAAGGGTTTTCCCCAATAGGTACCAAGGCGTTGCGGCACCTGGCCCGACTCGGTCAGTTGGCGTCCCGAGCCTCGGATGGTAATTCTATCGTACCGACGCCCAGCCTGGCCAGCACCTCAAGCAGGACATCTCCAATGGGTTGAGGGCCGCGGCGGCGCCTCCTTCGGATTGTTTCGTAGCGGGCTTGCAGGGGAGCCGCCTCGTTCGCGAATTCTGTTTCCGGAATCTGGCGCGGATCGCCGTATTCAGATCGACCAGGATCTTGTCCGGCGGAGTGCCGTGGTCGCGATGGAAGTCGACAAGCTTATCGAGGATGTGACTTCGGTCTCCTTGGCCGGGATGGCGAAACACTTGCCGTCCGGCAACGATCTGGTAGAGACTGCGGGTGAAGCGGCATACGACTTTCACATGGTTCCAGCGAGGATCCTTTCCTTGAGATTTCCACAAGGCGTTCAGAGCCGAGAAATGATGGTTGCAGCGGATGAGGTTGTCCCCGATCATCAGCAGAACCGCTCGCAGGCGACGGCTGCGGCAGCGAACGATCGAGCCGTTGGCCAGGTCGACGTCGGCGCTCTGATGACGTGATGGGAACAGCCCAGCACGGCCCGTGATGGCTTTGGCGCTGGCATAGCCGGTGATTGGCCCCATTTCACCGGCCAGTTCTGCCGCGCTGACGACATTGACGCCCGGATAGGAGAGCGACAGCACGTACGGCGTCTGGACCAGCAGGGAGACGGTTTCGCGCTCCAGGTCCTGGATTTCCAGGGTTTTGGCCGTCCGGTCGTCGCTCAAGGCCGACCATAGTCTCTGGCGGAGATCGATTACGCCGTCCGGCGGGGCCGCGTTGGCGGCCCAGGTGACGATCCGCTGCAGGACTCCGCGATGGATGCGAATCTTCGCCTCATGAAGGCTTTGCTCTAGCACCAACATGCCTGCTTCACGAATCCGTTCCGGCGAAGGAAAATGGCGCGCGATATGGAGTGCGATCGCACTTCCCCAGAGAGAATGCGTACAAAATGATGTTCTGCAAATTGCCGTTTTGTGCTATAACTGGACTTTTGCAAACAGCAGTTTGGTCTTGAAAATATAGGAGGTTTAGCGATAAATTGAGCGTGTTTGAGGTGGCCATGGCAATCACGGATGGTGCAAGCATGCCAGGGATCACTTCGTTTCCTACCGTCGTTACGGCGGCCGTCGAGGAGTTCGGCGACATTTTTGTTTACGAGCCCGAGCGGCGGCATTTTGCCGAGTACCTCACGGGCCTGATGGTTGCCGCCCGAAAAACCGTGCGTGGCATGAACAGCGAGTTCGCCATGACCACTGATCAGTCCTGCTTCAACCGGTTTCTCACGGAGGTGGAGTGGGACGAGGAGAAACTGAACGAGGAGCGGCTCAAGTGGCTTCAGAAGGACTCGAGCACGCAATACACGGACCGCGGCGTTATCGCCATCGATAACGTGCTGATCGACCACGACGGTAAGCTGATCGAAGACGTTGCCTCACCCATAACCCAAGCACTTGGAGTGTCTGTCAAACTGGAGCCACCTCATCTTGTCCTGATCACCGTCCCAGGCAATACAGGATCGGCGTCGGGCAGACGCTCCCTACTCACTCGAAGGACGATTCCCCACTTCTTGATCGCTGCCGGGCAGCGAGTTCGTGGGGTCGGGGGCGGGAACGGCCTCTCCATCAGTTGGCTTGTCATCCGTGACCGCGTCGTCGACACGCTCGCCAAGCTGCTTCAGACCCTCTGCCGCATCCTGGACGACCTCCTTGCCTGTGTCGAGAGCTTTCTGCGTATCTTGTTTCACTTCCTGCTTGTCGAGGATGATCTCGCTCTTGTCTCCGCTGTCTTCAAAGTACAGCCAACCGCCGAAGAACATCAACGCGACCGCGAGAACTGCAATCAGTATTGCCCAGCGCATTCTTCGTTCCTCCAATTCTGAATTGCTTGAGGTCCTGGCAGAACCGTCGAGTCCTCCAACCACACTGGCACAGTCCTTCCGGGTTCTGCTCGTGGCCTCGAAAAGACTCCAACCGGCAGGCACGCCGTTCGGAACCAATTGACTGGCCGTTCCCGACGATTTGCAGATCGCGTGCCGGCTACGCCGATCGCACTTGAATAGGCCTGCTTCGTTGCCGAAAGCCCTTGTCGCACAAGGAGTTCCGAAACAACCGACAATTCCTGCCTTCGCGAAGTTCAGCGGGCGGCGACCTGGTCGCCCGGGCACCACGTTGGTGGATTAGAACTCAACCGGGCGCTCGCAATGCCGGATCGAAGAAACGTCCTTCCGCATTTCGCGTGGCAATCAGACGCCGCGTTTACTCCCCGGCGTTCAAAGCGACGCGAGTGACCTGCTCGATCGCTATGCCCAGCGCTCGGATCTTGGTTCGCAGGCTGCCCCGTGTGATCCCGAGAATTCGAGCGGCCTGCGACTGGTTTCCCCCGGTTACGTCCAGAACCCGGCGGAGCAGACGAAGTTCCATGAATTCGAGCGTCTCGGCATAGACGTTTTCCGAACCGGCGTCGATTCGATCTTGGATGAAAGACGCAAGCTGTCCGGATTCGTCGTCGTGGCGCCGGTCCTCTTCGGGCGACGAACTGCCATAGGTCGTAAACGGAGGGAGAAACTCCGGGATGATCAAGGAACCGGTGGCCTGAATCAGCGTCTGTTTGACGACATTCTCCAGCTCGCGGACGTTTCCGGGCCAGCGATGCCGGTTGAGTATCTCCATCGTCTCCGGCGCGACGGTCTCCACGTTCTTTCCAAGTTCCCGGTTGAACCGCGCCAGAAAATGGCGGAGCAGAAGGGTCAGGTCCTGGCCGCGTTTGCGCAACGGCGGCAGCAAGATCACGAAACCGCGCAGGCGGTAGTACAGATCTTCGCGAAACTGCCCCAGCGCAACCAGCCGCTCCAGATTTCGATTCGTTGCGGCAATAATCCGCACGTCGGTCTGAATCATCTCATTACTGCCGAGTCGCTCAAATTGCTGAGATTGGAGCAAGCGAAGGATTTTGCTCTGCAGGGCGTGCGGCATATCGCCGATCTCATCCAGGAACAGCGTTCCGCCCGAGCATTGCTCAAACTTGCCGATGCGGCGGCGGTCGGCGCCGGTGAAGGCCCCTTTCTCGTGTCCAAACAGCTCGCTTTCCAGCAGAGTCTCCGGAATGGCGGCGCAGTTGACCGCGAGAAACGGCCGGTCCACACGCTTGCTGTGCTGATAGAGTGCCCGGGCAACCAGTTCCTTGCCGGTACCGCTTTCGCCGCAGATCAGCACCGTGACATCCTGCGGAGCGACTCGCCCGACCGACTTGTACACCTCCTGCATTTGCGGGCTGTTGCCAATGATCACATCGTTCGATTCCTTGGCGGAAATATCGACCGTCATCTCCACGGGAACCAGCATCTTGCGGCGGATCTCCACGGCCTTCTCGACCATCGTCCTCAGTGCGGGCAAGTCGATCGGTTTGAGCACATAGTCGAACGCCCCTTTCTTCATCGCCTCCATGGCAGTCCCGCTGCTGCTGTCGCTGGTGATAAAAATGATGGGCAGCTTCCCGTCTGCCTGCTGGAACTGCTCGAAGGCGTCCAGTCCGGAAAGATCGGGCAGCATGATGTCGAGCAGACACGCGTCAATGTGCGGCTCGCGATCGGCCAGCACCTCGAGCCCTTCCCCGGCATCCCGAGCCGAGAGCACGTCGATTCCCGAAGCTCCAAGTGCCTTCGTCACCATATGGATGATCGTGCGATCGTCGTCCACCACAAGAATCGTCGGCACGCGTCTTCCTCCATCTGACGATAGACCCGGTTGTGCGCGAAACGACCGACTCGCTGCTTCTGCGATCACCAACCGTCTCCTTATTGTCACGACACCGACCATGCTTGGCAAGCCGGGCGGACTTTCCCGGATGAAAGGAGGGGGGATGGCCGAGTTGACCGACGGATTCCCTTCCTTCAACGCGAAACTGGTCTCCAAACGCGCAGCCTGGACTTCTGCAATGCAATGCGATCGGATCGCCCCGTAGTCCGTGCGTTTCAAAACGCGTGTTTTGGCTCACAGGAACCAATCCCTGCGAAGTGATTTGCAGCTATCCTGCCACACCTTCGGTATCGCTGCGACCAATTGGCACGAAGTATGCACGACGGTTTGTTCTATCGTGCCGCAGAAGGCGTGTATTGGACATTCTCGCTTTTCAAGGAGGCCAAGATGAATTGGGATCAAATCGAAGGCAAATGGGGCCAGTTCAAAGGACAAGTCAAACAGAAGTGGGGCGAGCTGACCGACGACGATCTCGCACAAGTCGCAGGAAGTCGCGACGAGCTTCTCGGAACGCTTCAGGAGAAGTATGGGATCGCCAAGGAGGAGGCCGAAAAGCAAGTCGAAGAATTCGAGGACGCGTGCCGCTGTTGACGGCCCCGTGCTCGAAGGAACGGCGGCGCCGGCTTCGGGGCCGGCTCACGTTTTAATGCTAGGGCATCTTTTCACCGCGGACCATGACTGCATGCGAAACCTCGCGTTGGAGCCATTGCGGTTCCCCACATCACGGCACGTCTCATGTCGCGCGGTGGACCGATCACCCACAGGAGCTTCCGTGAGTCCCCAACATGCCTAGTTGCCGGGAGTATCTCGGCAATTCGGGGGGGATTCCATTTCAATGGAGAATCACAGTTAGGAGCGATAGAAATGAAACGATTTGCTGTATTGTCCGGAATTCTAGCAGTTGCCACCTGCGTCGTCGCTATGGCCGCGACGCCGGCCAGCCGCACCGAGACGCAAGCTGATATGGGAAACGTCGACGACGCGACGAGCGGCTCGAATGTTCGCGCCAGCCAACTCATCGGCATGAACATCCAGAATCCGGAGGGCAAGAGTCTCGGCTCGGTCAACGACATCGTGATCGACGCCCAGTCCGGCAAGATTCGCTACGCGGCCGTTTCCTACGGCGGTTTCCTCGGGCTCGGCGACAAGCTGTTTGCCGTCCCCTGGGGAGCGTTCAAGTGCGAAAAAGGCGACGAAGCCGGCGAGTACAATCTGGTCCTGAGCGCCACCGAGCAGCAGCTCAAGAACGCCCAGGGATTCGATCAGAATAACTGGCCGGACTTCGCCGACCGCAAGTTCACGGCCGAGATCGATCGGCATTACGGCGTCGAGTTCCAAGCTGATCGCCGCCGCGGCGGCGTCGACGTCAAAGTCGGTCCCGGCGGCGTCGACGTGGACGTCGATACCGATCGCCGCGACGACCGTCGTTAGTCGCAACGCAGGGAGTCGTGGCCGGATCTGTCGCCAGAACCGGCCACGACTCGCAGGACGGCCGTTCCGTCAACGCCTCACCGAAGGCACGCCGGCCGCTTCGTGGCGGGGTGCATTCCAAAACCCCGCCGCGGAAGCGGCTCGGCCATTGCTGCAGGCTTCCGATGATGCCGGAACGTGGCTTACCTGTACCGGAACAACGGCGACCGAGAAGCGGCCCCCCTACTCCTCCGGCTGAGTACGGGGACCGCTTCTCACGCCCGTGCGACGTGATTCGGGTTCACATACGCTTCAGGCGGGTGAACCAAAAAAAGAACTGGACGCGAAGGTCCAGTTCACTTCAATTACCTGCCGGCTATTGCTGCCCAATCGAGCATGCCGAGATCGGCTTTTACCAGGGCTTCAACTTCCACCCGAGGACAAAGCCGATCCCGAACGTCCACAAGGCCACCACTTCCGGGTGCTCACGGGCGTATTGCTTGAACAGGGTGACGGCGGCCTCCGCAGCCGAGAGTTCCTGGTTCGATGCGATTTCGCCGTAGCGAATGCTTTCCGGTTGATCGGTTACTGGATAAGGCATTCTGGACTCTCCTAGTTCTGAGATCGTTTGGTTTCGCCTTCCCGCACACCGGGAGACGTGTCAAGGAACGTTGTCTTGAACCAAGCTGCGTTTCGCCGCAATTCTGTTCCGCTCCGTTCGAACGCCGCTACGGCCTTCCGCAGCAGCCCCAGGGCGATCCACACAATTGCAGAAGCCAGCAGCAATCCGACGATTGCGGCGGCGGCAAGCGACGCCGCTTCGGTCAGCCCCGCCTGCATCAGGACCCTGGCCAAGGCCAGCAGCAAGACCACGACGCCGGCGGATGCCAGCAGGATCCCGGAGGCGATCAAGGCCAGCGGCGCCGCCAGCGCCTTGAACCCGTCCCGGGCGTCGATCTTAAAGAGTTCGATCTGCAATTCCGCCAGATCGGCAAGTCGATGGAGCAGCCGGCCCACGTTTGCGGCGGCCGAATTCTCCAGACGAGGCAAGGACCCGTTGCATCGGTTCATTTTCGCTTCACCCACCATCCAAGGGTCATGCCCACGGCGACGGCAACACTCAGGGCCGCGAGCGGGTGGTCTGCAATGAACGCTCCCCCTCGCGCCAGCGTCTGCCTTGCATCGGCATCCAACTGCCGCCCCTTCGGGAGCGGTTCTCCGCCGGCTTGCCGACGCGAAGTCTCGGGCGCAGCGCGAAGACGGCTGCTGATTCGATCAATCATTTCGCGATCCTCGTTTTCCCATTTGCCGGCCAGCGAAGTTCAAAGCTTCACGCAGGGCCGCCTGAGCGACGAAACGAAACGCGCCGTTCACCAACCCTTCGCGCCGCTGTGTAGACGGATTTGCCTGCACAACCAACTTGTTCCTCCCGGCCAACTGCAGGAGAGTTTCGACGTCGGGACTCTTCAGTTCCAAACGCCGCGGAACTGCAAAATATCCGGCAGCCAGCGCGGCGCCGAAACACGCCCACGGATGTTTTCTCACGTAGACTCGCCAGTCGAACAGTCGTTTCGCCGAATCGACGACGTCGTCAACGTCGTCGTCGAGATGACTCCGCAACTCTTCCATTCGGCGCCGAATACTCTCGGCCGCTTGGTTCATGGTTGTCCCCAGGTCAGATCAGGGTAGGCGTTTGGCGAGCGTGTCGGGAAGAACGTTCGACAGGGCGTCCAGCAGACGCCTGGTGATCGCGGCATCGCGGTCCCGCGACGCGCTGGGGATCAATGCCAACGCCAGCAAGCCAACGCCCACGCCCGCGGCGAAGGCGGTTATTACGGACGGAAGCGGGTGTTGTCCGATCAGACGTCCCGTCTCTTCGCTGACGGCTCTCGTGCTCGGGTCAGTGGTTGACATGGGGAGTTTCCTACTTCGTTTCGAGCGATTTCAGTTCGTACGGCTATCGCCTCGCTCCGTCGGGCGACGGCTCATTTCGATCGGGTCAACAGGCCGATCACGACGCCGGTGATCAACCCTGCCCCAAAGCAAACTGCCAACGATTCGACCGGGCGATTGCGGACAAGGCGTTCGGTCTGGACATAGCCTGCCCGAGCGGAGTCGATCGCCTGCCCTGCGGTTTGCTGGACGGTTTCGGCAACCTGCTGGGCGCCGCAGACGACCGCATCGGTCGCCCGGCCGACCACGGAAGCCACGCCGGCGGCGGTCGTCTCCAGATACGACTCCACTTCACCGCGGGCCTCGCCGGTCTTCTCCTGAATGAGCCCGACCAGACGTTCGACGTTGCCGCGGGCCTTCTCCAGATCGTCGTCGGTGATCTGTCCCCAACGCTCCCTCAACTTGCCCTTCACCTGGTTCCACGATCCCTCAATGACCTGTTGGTTGATCGTCATCTCTTTCTTCCTGTTTCTGAAGATCCGAATAGTGACCTGCCCACTGCCTCGCTGGCTTGGGGCAAAGATCGTGCCAATCCCAACGGATCGTCATTACTCGGCGCCGATGATCAGGCCTGTCCCCCCCGCTCATACATAGATAACGGGTTCAGCAGCGAGCCGGCCGCAGTAGCAAGCCCGATTTTCCCCCGTTCCTGAAACCCAGATCACTACCCCCTATTCGCCCCGTCGTACAACCCGATTGGGCAATGCCCGGTCGGGATCCGATGATGTGCGAACAGCCAACCTGGGCTTCCGGCGACCACTGAAACGCCATCGCGACGTTTCCGACTTTTGGGGAATTCGCGAACGCTTGTTCTCCCCGTCACCTCCAATCGCGAGAGGTTGCGAAAGGTAGGATCATTCTTGCTTGAACGCTCACGGCGTACGCGTTGGCCGCACCATGACGCCGAGAAGACTGATCTGGTTGGCACGGATCTTGCAGTCCCACGGTTCGTTGTTTGGAGAGTTCTCCGGCCTCGGGTAGTCCTGCTTCCCGCTGAAGACGGCGAGCCGACGGCCAATCCGACTACCCAGAAATGAACCATTGGAGGTGTACGATGTTAGGTTGGGCATTGACTTTCTTGATCGTTGCGTTGATCGCCGCTGCCTTCGGTTTTGGAGGCATAGCCGCCGGCGCCGCCGGGATCGCCAAGATCCTCTTCTTTGTCTTCCTGGTGCTGTTCATCATCAGCCTCGTGGCCGGTGGTTTCCGCCGTCCGATCGTCTAGCGGTCCGGCAACGAACCGTCTCCAGCATTCCGTCTCCCGGTGCCGCGATCCAACCGGCCCGGGCAAGAACTGCCCGGTTCTCGATACCGTCGGCGGAGCCTTTGGTGACGCCGACGGGTATTTTTCGTGGCGTAGTCCGGAACTTGTATGCGTGGTCCGCGCTGGTTTCTTGTGGCGGTTGGCTTGCAGGCTTGCCCCACCTTGGATCGGCTTCCCAAACTCACTGCCAAGCGCGGCGTGTGACGAGCGCTCGAATTCGCGACACCGCAGCGGCGAGCGTCTCGACGACGTAGGTGGAACCGTCTTTGGCGACCGGGTCAGATGTAACGGAGTCCCGGGCCGAACGCCAGGCTCCGATCACAATCGGCAGCCCGGGGTGGTCGGCTCGAAGACGTTTAAGCAGGTAGCGTCCGCTTCGGTTGGCGACGGGCGGCAAAATCGAAATCGCCACGACAGCGTCTTCCAGGCGCGCCACGCGATCGGCATGCTCACTTGTCAGTGATTCGACCGCCCCCACGTCCGCGCGTATTCCTTCGGCATGGAGCAAGTCGGCCAGCATCGACGCCGCAATCTCGTCCGCTTCGTCCGCCGCCGGTATGCACAGCACCGGCAGCGAAGTCGGGTGGCCCTCCGACTTGCCAAGCCCGACGCCGGCGCCTCCCTTGTCGGCGGCCGTAGCCGCCAGGTCCCGAATCAACTCGAGGAGATATCCGGCGTTGTCTTCGTCGAGAATGCCGCCGTGGCGATCGAGTTCCACGAGTTCCAGGGCCGGAATCATCACCTGGTCGAAAAGGTGCTGCAATCCGTTCCGGTCGGCATAATCGAGGACCAACTTCTCGGCCTCGTCGGCATCTCGGGCCAGAAGCCGCTGATAGAGCCGTTCCGGCTTGGAGAGTGTGGATCGATCGCTGAACAGGACGCTGAAGAACCTGAGTTGAGGCACGTGCTGCCCGGTAACCACTAGGCAGACCGTCAGCGGAACTGCGAGCACAAGTCCGACGGGACCCCAAAGCCACGTCCAGAAGATCGCTGCGATGACGATGCCCAGCGACGAAACGCCCACGCTGCTGCCGTAGAGCAGCGGTTCGAGAACGTTGTTGACCAGCACTTCCAGCAGAACAAACAAGCCGAGCACCAGGAACGTCGCCGACCAGGTCTCAAACACTCCGAGCGACAGGCCGATCGGCATGCTGGCCGCGATCCACGGGCCGAGGTAAGGCAGGAATCGCAACAGCATGCCCATGACGCCCCACAGCAGCGCGTTCGGCAGTCCGATGAAATACAGTCCGACGGCGACACCGGCGCCGTAACACGCATTGATCAGCAGATTCATGCGCAGATACCGGCTGACGCGAGACGCAGCGTCGGTAACCGCCTGGGTCGTCGTGTGCAGATTGCCGGTTCCGAAGAGCTGAATCAGGCGATCGCGGATATCTTCACGCTGTAGAAGTATGAACTCAAACTGAAAAGCCAGCATTGCTAGCAGGCTGGAAAATCCGATGAAAACGGGTCTATCCTACAGTGTTGTGTGTCCGAAAGGACGCCTTCCCGGCTGGGGCCGGGACGAGGCCATGGAGGATAGA
>Ga0209723_1001066_pt1 | contig 45412 bp, 33 predicted proteins | sample BiotimSIPDNA_2_FD_185750 | JGI IMG/M metagenome (GOLD analysis project Ga0209723, IMG submission 185750) | Anaerobic biogas reactor microbial communites from Washington, USA - Biogas_R2 time_0 SIP DNA (SPAdes) (version 2) | ecosystem: Engineered > Bioreactor > Anaerobic > Unclassified | place... | reverse complement strand
CAGAATGGCAGATCCTCACGACAGGGATGTAATGATTTTTGCAGATGGAGCATCGGCAACAGTGCTTCAGGCTGTTGAAAGCGATGTGCCAGTTGGAATGCTGAAACATTCAGTTCGTACAGATGCAGGTGACCTGGTGGAACTGCTCCGTATGGGTAACTCATTTAACCCCGAATTAGAAGGGACGTATCTTAAAATGCTTGGACGTAAGCTTTACAACTATGCGCTTACCAATGTACCACTTGTAGCACAAGACTGCCTCAACAAGAACGGTATGGACCTTAATGATGTAAATCTGGTACTTATTCACCAGGCAAACGCCAAAATGGACGAGGCAATACTTAAGCGCCTGTTCCAACTATATGGAAAGAAAGATGCAGATCTCAACATCATGCCCATGACTATAAAATTCCTGGGTAACAGCAGTGTTGCTACTGTTCCAACTCTCTATGACCTGATTATTAAAGGGAAATTAGAGGGTTATCAGTTTAAATCTGGAGACAACGTAATGATGACTTCCGTAGGTGCAGGGATGAATATCAATGCCTTTATGTATAAAATGCCCTGACAGGCAAGTACTATAATAACTTAAGCTGTTACAAGCTCTGGCTTGTAACAGCTTTTTTCTTCCACTGCTCCGCAAGCAAGAGTGCACCTGAGGCTGTTAAGACAAGGACAAAGGGATATATAACGGCTATCAACACATACCTGTAAAAGGGAAGAGTAACTTTAAATACCCTTTTTCCACCCGACAAAAGCAGGTAATCAGTGACAGCCTTAATGCCAAAGGAAGCCGCCAACAGCCAGAAGGGTAAGCTTCCTGTAATGACAGGAATCAGTAATACCAGGAGGAAAAGATTGGCACCAAAGACAGTAAGGGCCAGTATAATGCTTGCAACGTCCTTGTAGCCCCGGCTCTTACCGCCCCATCTCACCCTCTGTCTGAAACAGGTAGCTATCGACCCGGAAGAAAATGTGTCTACAACTGCACCGGGATCAGAAATAAACACTATGCGTTTGCCAAGTTTCTTGAAGGCATGCAGCAGGAATACATCATCACCCGACAAATAGTTCTGTCCATCCATCAGACCTTGAGCCTCTTCCCAGGCTGACTTTCTGAAGGCCATATTTGCAGCACTGCAAAAGACCGGAAAGCCTGCCTTGATGGCTGCTGCAGAACTCACCTGAAGTGAGTAGTAGTCTATAGCATCATATTGCCCAATCAGGGTGTCTCCAGGTAGCATCCTTACCGGACCGGCAAGCATATCAGCGTCATCCTGTCTGTATTTTGTTACAATAGTTTTGATCCATTCCGGGCCTGGTACACAATCTGCATCACAGCTCACTATCAATTCACCTGAAGCAACCTCTATGCCTTCTCTTATTGCAGCCTTCTTACCACTTCCTTGCGCATCTATCAGAATCATCCTACCACGGGCAAATACCTGGGAAGCCATCCAAACATCTCCACCATCATCAGAATGATCATTGACAGCTATCAGCTCAATGTTACCATCAAAATCAGTCTGAGCACTCAGAGCTGCAATAAAACCGGGAAGATTACTTATCTCGTTGCGGTAGGCAACGACAACAGATACAGAAGTACTTTGGGAAATGGAAGCAAGTTCACTCCTTTCCCTAAAGCGCCATATAATAGCCAACAGAAAGATTACTGCCAGATAGACAGCAAAGAAAAGCGCAAGAATACCCAGTATCAGATCAAACAGATAGTCTGGCCCGGGGGACATTATTATTTAAGACTTAGCGAAAGCACCCAATTTTCAGCCCTGAGCTCGCTCAGTAGTTCTTCCTGACGACGAAGTGCCTCACGTACCGAAGAGTGTGACTCAACACTTGCAAGGAACCTGTCATTGTATGGCAGTACAGAGGCATCCTTATAACCCTGCTCAACCAATTCCTTAACCTTTGAAAGTGCTACCTGCTCGCTTTTGTAGCTTCCAACGATAATGTAGTGTTGACGAACTGAAGGAACCACAGGTTCAATTACCGGTTCATCAATAGTTTCAGTTACATTGACCTCAGTAACATCCAGGCTGTCAATTGCTGTATCTGTTATGACTGGCTGCTCAGTCTTACTCTTTCTGGCATTATATGACTCCTTCATATTGTCAACTACATCAGTAAAGAACAACAGATAGGCACCAAAGGCCAGTAACAGGAGTATAATTATTACTGCTGCAATTGCGGCAGGACTCCAGCCATTTTTTTTCTCAGCCATACGTTCAACAATTACCTTTTTTTCATTTTCGGATGTTGAAACTGCAGGAGGTATTATAACCTTTTCCTCTACAACAGGTTCCTCAACTAAAGTGACCTTCTCCTCAACAGGTTCAGAAGGAACATCCAGATCGAGCAAATCATTATCATCCTCAATAGACTCAAGCTCAGCAACCTTCTCCTCCTCTGATGAACCCTCCAATACTGATGAGCGAGCCTGCTCAAAACGGATAAATCCGCTTTCATCTTTTGTAAAATTGCCTATTCCAGCAATCTCAAAAAACCCGTCCTTATTAAGAGCATCATTTATCTTGGCTACATAGACCTCAACCTTTCCTGCCGCCGCTGCAGAATCTATTCCCTCTTCAGAACAGATATGGCTGATAAGCAGGCCGTCATTGAAACTCAGAAAATTATTAAACAAAATATTCCTGCCCTTCTCATTGGATACTATGAAAGCACCGAAGTTGGGAATAATTATGCGGTTGTTTTCCTTAATCAGTTTCAACAGGTATTTTTCCATATAGCAAATATGTGACTATGTAATTAAGCACTAACAAAATTAGTCAATTCAATAAATTTCATTAAAGATAATCAGTTTTTTAAGTAAAATGAAAAAGTAAACCGGCATAAACTTAAATTCTGCTACTTACATAATCACGAATACCTCTTTCATTATCATTGAGGTGGCCTTCTTTGCTTTTCCCGAAGGAATAAAAACCCTTACCTTTTTACTGCTGTATATTGTGATTGTAAAGCAATCGTGCATAAATATCTTGTGAAGCTCCTCAAGGCTGCATTTTGCTGTAAAGCGGGAAACATAACCTGACTTACTCCCTGAATTATAGAGAAGTTTTACTTCACTCAACTCATACTGCTCATCCCCATTTGAAAATGCAATCCCGTCAATTTCTTTATATAGCTCAGGCCCCTCTATGCTGATGTTAACTATTGCTGAGTCCTTAATTTCATTCTTATACCTGAAGGTAAAATCGGGCAGGGCTTCTTCCCCTTTTTGCTGGCTCTTAAAGATTAGTGGCTTTATAAAGTACTGCATACCCTCTTCTCCCACAAAGAAGGCACTGTAAAACCTGGCTGAACCACCTGCACTTTGATGCCACTCCGTTTTTTTGAGTGGGTTCTGGTCTCCACTTAACCAAAAAGGGAGAGGGTAAGAAGTCCAACAAATATATCTGTAAACATCTGAAAGGCCCTAAAAATGCAGGGTGACAAAAAGTGGACATCAGAACCACGTGCTGTAGGAGAATAAAAAAACTGCCTCAGGCAGTCGCCTGAGGCAGTTATACTTACGAACCGACTATGGTACCCGGTAATATTACAGATTTATCATCTTTGTCACCTTTACATATACAGCTTCGGGAGTAAATCCGAATTCCTTGTCAAGTACTGTATAAGGTGCAGAGAATCCAAAATGATCAAGGCCAGCTACAATTCCATCAGCTCCAACAAGACCTTCAAGATTTACTGGCAGACCTGCAGTCAGACCAAACTTGGGAGTTCCCGGAAGAAGAACCTCATCCTGGTAAGCCTTTGGCTGGTTGCGGAACAGCCCTTCTGAAGGAACAGAGATAACCTGAACTTTAAGACCTTTCTTTTCTCTAAGCAGTTTGGCTCCTTCAACAAGAGTAGCAACTTCAGAACCGTTAGCTACCAATACTACGTCGATCTTACCACCGTCCTTCTCAACAATGTAAGCACCTTTCTTAGCCTTCAGCGCATTTTCATAAGAGCTGCCGGGCAGGTTCTTGATGTTTTGACGAGATAGGATCAAGGCAGTTGGAGTCTTAACATTCTCAAGTGCCATCTGCCATGCTACAGTAGTCTCTTCAGCATCAGCCGGACGAAGCACAAGCATACCGTTGTCACCATGGTGATTCTTAAGCTTCTCCATCAGGCGGATTTGAGCTTCCTGTTCTACAGGCTGGTGAGTAGGACCATCTTCTCCAACACGGAATGCATCGTGTGTCCATACATACTTAACAGGCAACTGCATCAGACAGGCAAGTCTTACAGCAGGTTTCATATAATCACTGAACACAAAGAAGGTACCGCAAACAGGGATAACACCACCGTGAAGGGCCATACCATTAGCAATAGCAGCCATTGTAAGTTCGGCAACACCAGCTTGCAGGAATGAACCTGAGAAGTCGCCTTTCTTGAATGCTGTAGTCTTCTTGAGGAAGCCGTCAGTCTTATCTGAGTTGGCAAGGTCAGCAGACATTACAACCATGTTCTCAACCTTACCTGCAAATTCTCCCAATACTGTTGCTGAAGCAGCACGTGTTGCGTTGTCAGCTTTTTGCTTGATAGCTGCGTAATCAAACTCAGGAGCTTCAGATGAGATGAATTTCCTGAACTTGACAGCAAGTTCAGGATTCTTAGCTTCCCACTCTGCCTGTTCTTTCTTCTTCTTAGCTACATATTCAGCCTTCCTGGTATGAGCTTCTTTGTATAGAGCTGCAACTTCAGGGAAGATTACGAATGGATCTTCAGGATCGCCTCCAAGATTCTTGATAGTAGCCTTGAAGTCTGCACCTGCATGGCTTAATGGCTGACCGTGAGTACTTACCTGACGTTCGAATGAGGAACCGTCTGCCTTAACAGCACCCTTACCCATAATAGTCTTACCAATGATCAGGGTAGGACGTTCAGTTTCAGCATTGGCAGCCTTAAGAGCTGCTCTTATCTCATCATGGTCATTACCGTTGATGGTGATAACATTCCAACCCCATGATTCATATTTCTTTGCAGTATCTTCTGCGGTTACTTCATTGGTTTCTGTTGACAGCTGAATATCGTTGCTATCATAAAACATAATGAAGTTGCTCAGTCCTAGGTGACCGGCAAGACGGCCAGCTCCCTGAGATATTTCTTCCTGAATACCACCGTCAGAAATAAATGCATATGTCTTGTGTGACAACCATTCGCCAAAGCGGGCTGCGAGGAAACGTTCAGCTATTGCTGCACCTACACCCATAACATGACCCTGTCCCAGTGGTCCTGAGGTGTTTTCAACTCCACGAACTACGTCAACTTCTGGGTGACCCGGAGTGGGACTTCCCCATTGACGGAAGTTCTTCAGCTCTTCCATGCTATAAGTGCCGGTAAGTGCCAATATTGAATATAACATGGGGGACATGTGACCGGGATCAAGGAAGAAACGATCCCTGTTTACCCAGGTTCTGTCACTCGGATCATAGTTCAAAAACTCTGAAAACAGAATATGAACGAAATCCGCACCGCCCATAGCTCCACCTGGGTGGCCCGAATTAGCTTTCTCGACCATGGCCGCAGAAAGGATCCGGATGTTGTCCGCAGCCTTCATTGAAATCTCTTTGCTCATGTTTGTTGCCTATTATTTAAAGATTTACACAAAATATACTCTCTTCACCTTATTAATTCTGCCAAATTGATTGATTTACAATACAGAATAGAGTAGAACACAAAAATAGTGCTTTTTTTTAAAACCTCTCAGGCAAAGTGTTTTTATTAAGAGTATTAATAACCTAAATCCATATTTATACCATCCCTGTTATCAACTGTTTGACCAGCCCTGAAGGGCATCCTGAGCTTCAGAATTTCCCGTAACTTCCTCTCCAATTATCACGTGATATAGGCATCCTGATATTTGCCCGAGTAAGCGCTGTTGCGTAAATTGCACACTCAAAGAAGCTAAGATGAAAGTAGTTGTTGACGACAAGATACCGGCACTCAAGGGTGTACTTGATCCCTATGCAGATGTGCTTTACAAGGAAGGAAAAGCAATATCAAAAGAAGACCTTGTTGATGCGGATGCTCTTATAGTCAGGACAAGGACACTTTGTAACAAGGATCTGCTGGAAGGAACTTCTGTCAGGATGGTGGCAACTGCCACAATTGGTACCGATCACATGGATCTGGCATGGCTTGAGCAAAAAGGCATCCATTGGTGCAACGCACCGGGCTGCAATTCCGGTTCGGTAAAGCAATATATTGCTTCGGTACTGGCTCACCTGATACTTGACGGAACTGTGCCTTCGGAAACTACCCTCGGGATAGTGGGTGTCGGTATGGTAGGCTCTAAGATTGAAAGTCTTGCAAAGGCCCTGGGATTCAAAGTTCTCCTCAATGACCCCCCACGTGCAAGACGTGAGGGTGCTGACAAATTTTGCAGCCTCGACTACCTGCTTAGCAACTCAGATATTGTTACATTCCACACTCCACTTATTAGACAGGGCGAGGATGCAACCTTTCACCTGATGGATGAGTCAAAACTAGCTCTGTTGAAAAAGGGTGCTGTGGTAATCAACTCATCACGCGGTGAGGTATGCGAGACCAGGGCCATGCTGAAAGGTCTTGACAATGGACAAATATCGCGTCTTGTGCTTGACGTGTGGGAAAACGAACCTAATATAGATTCAAAGCTACATAACAAAGTATGGATTGGAACGCCACATATTGCCGGCTATTCTGTCGATGGTAAGTCCAATGGTTCCACAATGACCATCCATGCAATTGCAAGGGAGTTTGGACTTCCCCTGCAGGATTGGCAACCGACATCTCTCCCGGTTCCCGACTATCCCTTTATTCATCTGGACAATAATAGCGAACCGGCTTATCTGACAGCCGCAAAAGCAATACTCAGGACCTACGACATACTAGAAGACGACAAACGTCTTAGGGAAGATCCAGAAGATTTTGAGAAACAGCGTGGCAGCTATCCCGTCAGAAGGGAGTTTCATATCTGGGAAATAACACCATCACGGGCAACAAGACCGGAAACCATCGAGATGCTGATGGCCTTAGGATTCAGAGTAAAATAAGTCCAGAGTTAAATCAGGGCTCCGAGTACAATGAGAAAGCCCCAAAGAAAACCCGCATAAACCTGGGAGGGTTTATGCGCTCCTAGATATAGTCTGGCTGAACCGACTAATCCGGCTACCAGAAATATCAATGCCAATATCCAGCTTAGGTCAACCGAGTAGTGTATTGACATAGCATAGATTGCAGCAGCCAGACCTCCAATACCTATTGTATGCATGCTTATTTTCCAGTAGTATGACACAAGACCTGCCCCTATGGTGGCAATGACGGTTGCCTGCATAAACCCAGCTATCAGCCCGGTGACTCCCAGGCGCTTTAATAACAGATAGCCAAGAAAATAAAAGAAGGCTGTCATCATTACCGGCACCACTCTTTCCCTTGAACTTTCCATCTGGAAGCTCTTAATGACACCAAACTGATAAAACAAAGGAAGCAGGGAAACAGGTAATACTGCTGTGGAAAAGAACACTATCAGATAGATTAGTCTTTTGCCGTCTGCACCAAGTATTGAAGACAGTGGACCTATATTTAGGATCAGGTACATACCTATTATTGCCATCAACATGGGATGGAACAGGAAAGAAATAACTTTGCTTGCAAGTCTCATTTCATGCTTTTTTATGCCTGCTACAGCTCCTTGCGCAGTCGCGCAACAGGAATATTGAGCTGCTCGCGGTACTTAGCCACTGTCCTGCGGGCAATGTTGTAAGATTTCTCTCTGAGGATCTGTACCAGCTTCTCGTCCGTCAACGGCCTCCTCTTATCCTCAGCTGCAATACACTCTTCAAGTATCTTCTTGATCTCACGGGTAGACACTTCTTCACCGGTATCAGTCTGAAGTCCTTCTGAGAAGAAATACTTCAACGGGAAAATTCCAAAGTGGGTCTGAATATATTTGCTGTTTGATACCCTCGATACAGTAGAGATATCAAGATTTGTCCGTTCTGCTATATCCTTCAGAATCATAGGTCTGAGCCTTGTCTCGTCACCCTCCACGAAATACTCCCTCTGATAATCCAGTATTGCCTCCATAACAAGCATCAGGGTGTTCTGCCTCTGCTTTATAGCATCGATAAACCACTTGGCCGAATCCAGCTTCTGCTTGACAAACATCACAGCCTCCTTTTGCTCACGACTTTGGTTCTTGCGGTTGACCTGGTATTCGTTGAGCATCTCTGAATAGGTATTACTGATCCGCAGCTCGGGCAGGTTACGTGAGTTTAGCGAGAGTTGAAACTCCCCATCCTCATATTCCAGGATAAAGTCGGGAATAATATGTTGTACGGTCTTGTGCAAGGGATTGCTAAGTGAACCTCCAGGCTTTGGATTCAACTTAAGGATCTCGTCAATAGCATCCTTTAGCTCACCGTCAACCAGATCCATACGTCTGGCTATCTTTTCAAAGTGCTTGCGTGTAAACTCTTCAAAGTAATCCCGAATAATCTCCAGCGCATTTTTTTGTGCTGGACTATCGCCGTTCTTCCTCTCAAGTTGAAGCAAAAGACACTCACGTAGATCACGCGCTCCAACACCTGCCGGATCGAAATCCTGAATTACCTTGATCACCTCCTCAACCTCATCAGGAGAGATTTCCATATTCTGCATAAAGGCAATATCATCAACTATCTCATCCACCTCCCTGCGGAGATAGCCGTCTTCATCAATATTACCAATTACATATTCAGCAATTACAAGCTGACGGTTGGTTAGATCCCTCAGTCCAAGCTGACTTGTAAGATTCTCATGAAAAGAAGTCCCAACTGAAAAGGGAATATCCTCATGCTTGTCATCCTTGGAGTAGTTCTTGGCCTGAAGTCTGTACGCAGGGATATCGTCGTTGTTGATATACTCGTCTATTGAGAGCTCGTCCTTATCCATATCAGATTCCTTGGAATCGGAATCTCCATCGTAATCATAATCGTAGTCATCATCAGATTCTGAATCAGAACCATATTCAAGCACAGGATTCTCCTCCAACTCCTCTTTAATCCTCTGCTCCAGCTGTGCAGTCGGAATTTCAAGAAGCTTTATCACCTGTATTTGCAAGGGCGACAGCTTTTGAAGCAACTTTTGTTGTAAGCTCTGTTTCAGCATATTATACTTTCACCATCAATTAAGTGCGAGTCTCACTACTAGCAAAATTAACCTAATTTCCGGAATTGGGAAATCATGTCTTAATACACAAAAAACGTGCAAGGCTCTAAATCGTTTCGAATATCATCGCTTTTTTTCAGCTCTTCCATTACATTGGATCCACGTCTGCTACTACACTGACATACTTCCATGGCTCTTTAGAGACCGTCTGGTCTATACAGGACTGGATAAATTCCTTTGTCTTGGACGGAGACGCCGTCCTCTCTACTTTAATAAGGATTTTCTGCAAAAAATAATCTCTGATCCTTGAGACCGGAGGCTCCTGTGGTCCAAGGACTCTGTTGCCGAGACCCGACTTTAGGACATCACCCAGAAAGGCCGATGCTTCCTGCAAAATCTTACGGTCTCGATGCTTTACTGTAAGACTTATCAACCTGTAGTAAGGAGGATACCTGAACATTTCCCTCTCTGCTATGTGATATTCGTAGAAGCCCTTAAACTCATTGCTGACCACAAACCTGATAACCGGGTGTTCAGGATCACTGGTTTGAAGTACTACACGTCCACGCTTGTTTTTTCTTCCCGCACGTCCACTTACCTGGGCCATCATCTGGAAACCGCGTTCAAAAGCTCTGAAATCGGGACTGTTGAGCATACTGTCGGCATTGAGGATGCCGACAAGGCTTACCCTGTCAAAGTCAAGTCCCTTGGTCACCATTTGTGTACCGACAAGGATATCCAGCTCCCCTTTTTCAAAACTGCTAATCAGTTTCTCATAACCCTTGCTGCCCCTGGTTGTGTCATAATCCATCCGCCCAACCCTGGCTTCCGGAAAAAGCACCTTGATTTCTTCCTCCACTTTTTGAGTACCAAAACCCACTGTCCTGAGGGAGGGGGAACCGCATGCACCGCACCTGGTCCGTACCGTCTCTGTATAGCCACAATAATGGCAAACAAGACTTTCTGTATGTTTATGATAGGTCATGCTAACGTCACAGTGGATGCAACGTGGCACCCATGCGCAGACTGAGCACTCAAGGTAAGGGGCAAAACCTCGGCGGTTTTGAAACAGTATTACCTGCTCCTTGTTTTCTAGAGCCTTTGTAACAAGTTCCAAAAGTCTGGGCGAAAAGTGCGACTGCATCAGCTTTCTGCGTTTTGCCTCCTGGGTGTTGACAACCTCTATCAGAGGTAATTGTATGCCTTCATGTCTTTGCGTCAGTTCGACAAGATGGTACATCCCACTACGGGCATGGTAATAACTCTCAATGGAAGGTGTTGCAGTTCCCAGTAATATATTACAGGATGCCCTTCTTGCCATAAGCAGAGCCACGTCCCTGGCATTGTACCTGGGAGCAGGGTCATATTGCTTAAATGAAGGATCATGCTCCTCATCAACAATTATCAATCCCAGATCCCTGAAAGGCAGAAATATTGACGACCTAACACCAAGGATTACGCTGAAACGCCCTTCGGTGAGCATATCCTTCCACACCTCTACTCTCTCTCCATCAGAGAATCTGGAGTGATACACCCCAAGCTTATCACCAAAGTGTGACCTGAGTCTGTTTGTTATCTGGGTTGTAAGGGCAATCTCAGGTAGCAGATACAAGGCCTGCCTGCCTTTGCTTATCGTTTCCTCTATAAGGTGAATATATAGCTCGGTCTTACCGCTTGAAGTAACCCCATGCAACAATACCGGTTTGCCGTCCTCAAAGCCTGCTCTTATCTCAGCAAGGGCCTGAACCTGAACTGCAGAAAGCGGATTTACATCAGCTATCTTTCCATTGAAAGATCCCAGGCGATCCACCTGTACATCCTCAACGGCCAGTCCTTCCTTTTTTATCAGTTCTGCAACCGCCCCGCTTCCGCCATCCACAGCTGCGAGTAGTTGCCTGCGTAATACCCGCTGACCTTCAATGGCCTTGTCTACACCTCCGCACTGACTAACAAAAGTCATCAGCAACTCGAGCTGCTTAGGTGCACGACCAAGACTATCGAAGAAGTCCCTCAAAGCATCCTCACTTCTCAGCTTAGGATGCAATACCAGAGCCTGCACCGTCTTTGGTTTATAGGAAGCTGATATCTCCTCGTTTACAAGAATAATACCTGCTTCGATTAGTCTCTTTACAAGGGGATATACATTCTTAAGCTCCGTCACAACTGCAGCCTTGTCGAGTGTACAATACTTATTGTCTGCCAGATAGTTTATAAGGGCATAGGCTCTGGGAGGTAGATCTGTCACCTCCTCATAATCCTTGTTTAGATATAGCCTTGTCTCACTCTCAAGTTTAAGTCCGGATGGCAAAGCCGCCTTATAGACCTCCCCAACTGTGCATTGATAATAGGCTGCAATCCACTCCCACAGGGCCAGCTGATCCTGCGTAACAACCTCATTGTCATCAAGTACGCTTAGTATGGCTTTTGTATCATACTCTCGAGGTGCATTGTTGTGCAATGCAAAAACAACTCCCGACATCAGCCGGCGCTTGCCAAAGGAGACAACAACACGACGGCCCGGCGCCGTCGTGCCGGCAAACTCATCCGGAATACTATAGGTAAACAACCTTGGCAAAGGTACCGGAAGCACTATGTCGGCGTACTTTTTTTCCATTTATTACAAACAATACGTAAAGATAGCAAATTGCCCTGAGGACCCTGCTACATACAGCCGCGAATAACGGTAATCCAAAAAAGAAAGGCATTGACCGAAAAAATCAGAACTTTCATAAAAAGAGAGCCTTTCAGCATACGTGAAGCCGTATATTGAATTGTCATACCCATGTAAGGCAGGAGTATCCCAAACGTACACCTGTAGCGACATTTAAGATGCCCCAATAAACTATTTTACCCCAAAACGAAATAGTTAAGGTGTGTTTCAAGTGTTCAACCGACAGCTAATACGTGCATTTCAATGAACAAGCCGGGCATTATGCAAAATCTTTCACTTGGCAGAGAGCTGATGGAAGAGGAAATGGACGCCAAGGTCCTCCAGATGTGGTCTAGAAAAGAGATCAATAGTTCAAGGTTCTACCTTACCGGTTACGAACCAATACTCTTCAACAGGAGCAAAGATTTTGCTCTGGAGTCGGTATTGGCCTCCGTTATCCCCTGGGACAAGGAATTGCTTATACTTAACCCTGAAGGAATGGAACACACGCATGAAATTGACAACCTTCATCCCGAGGCTGTAGTACATACGCTGTCACATGATGATGTAAGAACAATGGAAAGCCTTATATCGTCAAGGCGTTCGGTTGCCTACCTGCTGATAAACCAACCCGAGGAACTTGCCAGTGATCTGAATTTACTGGACAGGATTCTGAGTCTGGTCAGAAGGAACAGGATGACCCTGATAGTCAACTGCGACAAGACCGCCAGGGGAATTAACGATATATTTATGGGTGCCATCGACTTCATGATAGGTAGTCTTGACGATATGCGTTCCTTTGTTATGGCAAGGAGAAGCAAACTGGTTGGTATTGAAGGTAATTCACGGAAGCTCAATCTTGATCTTCATGCATTCTGGCAGCTTTGTTTGAGAAAACGAAACGCGATCATCGAACCTATGGTATCTTGATGTAAGCTTTAAATCGCACCCATCCAATTACCCAAAATTTACTTATCACGACCGGGCTGACGACAACCCGGTCTTTTTTATATCTTTACCGGCAAACTTTTTCCATTTTATTACGTTCATTAAGTCAGAGTTATGGAGTAATGAGAAAGGCAATAGCTATATTTTTCCTTCAAATTATTGTGGCTGTATCAGTACAGCCTGCTATTGCTTTGCATTTTTGTGAGGGAGAACTGAGCCATATGGCTCTTTACCTTGATGATGGCACATGTTGTGAGGGGCACGAAAAAAGTGAGACTGACTGTTGTGACAATGCCAAAGAGCCCATACAGGCAACTGATGCCTTATGCCACTCCGTAATGGAGGATCATTCCCTGTGCTGCAGTACCAGCACCCTGATAATTGAAACTGATACTTTTCAGACTGTCAAGTCACCTTCTACAGAAGTTAAGAAGGTACAAATTCAAGTCACCAACTTCCCTATCCCCGCTCTTGCTCCAAATGTCCAGGGACTACATGCTTTGGGGGGACTCTCTTATTGTTCAACTACCAAAGACCACTATCTGAACAACGCAGATATTCTGACCTATATCTGCGTCTTCCGTAATTGATTCTATCGCTTTTTCCAAGCTTCAGCCGGAAATTGTAATCAGCCTGAAAAGGCCAGATCTCTTGTGTTCCGGATCCAGGCGTTGCAATTTCTCTTTGTAAGGCTGAAAATTCAGGTGGTTTTCGAGAACTGCCTGAACTCTAATTGGTTTAATAGCAATAGTTAATCATAAAGCCATGATAAACAGGATAATCAAATATTTTTTGGAGAACCGGCTAATAACCGTAATCCTGCTGATGGCACTTACTCTCTGGGGCCTGTCAACTGCGCCATTCAACTGGCATACAAGCCTTCTGCCGAGAGACCCGGTGCCTGTCGATGCAATACCCGATATCGGAGATAACCAACAGATAGTTGCCACAGAATGGATGGGGCGCTCACCCAGGGACATACAGGATCAGATTACCTATCCGCTTACCACTGCACTCCTAGGTATACCAGGTGTAAGAACCATCCGCAGTACATCTATGTTCGGTATGTCCTTTATCTATATAATCTTCGAAGACGATGTTGAATTTTACTGGAGTCGCTCACGTATTCTTGAGAAGCTTAACTCCCTGCCACCAGGTACCCTGCCAGATGGGGTCCAGCCCAGTCTTGGTCCTGACGCCACTGCTTTGGGACAGATATTCTGGTACACTCTCGAGGGCAGGGATCCAAGGACAGGGAAACCTGTAGGAGGTTGGGATCCTGATGAACTAAGAGCCGTCCAGGACTACCATGTACGCTATGCCCTTGCATCTGCCAATGGTGTTGCTGAGGTAGCATCAATAGGAGGGTTCGTAAGGGAATACCAGATAGAGCTTGACCCTGCTGCAATGAAGGCACATAATGTTTCGGCTGCTGAGATTATGATGGCAGTTCAAAACAGCAACCTCGACATAGGTGCAGGAACTATTGAGATCAATAAAGCAGAATATCTTGTCAGGGGACTAGGCTATATCAAAAGCGTAGCTGACATTGAAGAGGCAGTTGTGATGGTTGATATGGGAGTCCCTGTCAGGATAAAAGATGTCGCACGGGTCAATCTGGGTCCGGAACCTCGAAGAGGCGGCCTTGACAAGGAAGGTGTCGAAGCTGTCGGAGGGGTTGTAGTAGCCCGCTATGGTTCAAATCCCCTCGAGGTAATTAACAATATAAAGGACAAGATCAAAGAGGTCGAACATGGCCTGCCTCAAAAGGTACTGGACAACGGAACTGTCTCCCAGCTTACTATTGTTCCTTTCTACGACAGATCTGGTCTTATCCACGAAACCATAGGGACTCTGGAGGAAGCCCTGACCCACGAAATTCTGATAAGCATTATTGTTGTTATTGTCCTTGTTCTCAACCTTAGGGCCTCAATCGCAATTTCAAGTATGCTTCCCATTGCCGTACTAATCTCATTTATAGCAATGAAGAAGACCGGTGTAGATGCAAATATTGTTGCCCTGTCAGGTATTGCAATTGCTATCGGAGTAGTTATAGATGTGGGGGTAGTATTCGTTGAGAATATAATCAAACACCTTGAAAGGTCTGAAAACAAAGGCGCCAGGGGAGGTAAGGCCCTGGTTGCAGTCATCTATGAAGGAGTAAAGGAAGTGTCGGCTCCGGTACTGACAGCCATGCTCACTACAATAGTCAGTTTTCTTCCCGTCTTCGCCCTTGAAGCTCAGGAAGGGAAGTTGTTCAAGCCCCTGGCTTACACAAAAACATTCTCACTCGGAGCAGCTCTGATAATAGGCATGATAGTACTGCCAACCATTGTCTATTACCTGTTTTCTATTAAGATTACCTCACAGAGGTTGCTTAAAGCAGGCAACTATATACTTGTAGCCGGAGGTCTTCTGCTGTTTATCCTAAGTGGAACTGTCCCCTTCCTTGCCCTAAGCCTTTTTGGAGCCAACAACCTACTATCATCCCGATGGAAAAACCATAAGATCCCACTCTATATTAACGTAGCCATAGCTCTTGCAGCAACTGTCTATCTCCTGACCTCACAGTGGCTGCCCCTGGGACCGGGCAAAGGTATGATGGCCAACCTCTTTGTCGTACTGCTCCTTGTTTCAGTGGTACTGGCAATGCTCTGGAGCCTGGTTGTCTATTATGAAAAGATCCTGCGGTGGTGCCTTGCCAACAGGATGAAATTCATGATGATACCATTGATAACAACTGTGCTGGGCTTTACTGTCTGGTTGGGTTTTGACAAGGTATTTGGCTTTGTGGCCGGAGGTTTTGAAGCCGCCGGCTTCAAAAACATCAGGCAAACTGCTTTCTGGCAGACCCCATCGGGATGGTTTCCAGGCATGGGCAAGGAGTTTATGCCAGCATTTGATGAAGGTTCTTTCTTATTGATGCCAACTTCCATGCCACATACCGGGGTGGAGCAGAACCTGGAACTGATTGCTGCGTTAGACAGGCGCATCAGTGCAATTCCAGAGGTTGAAATGACAGTAGGCAAATGGGGCAGGGTCAACTCAGCCCTGGACCCTGCGCCTGCACAGATGTTTGAAAATGTGATAAACTATCGTTCGGAATATATCCTTGACGAAAATGGACACCCGGTACGCTTCAAGGTCAACCGTAATGGGGAGTACATCCTCAAAGGTGGTTCTGTTTACAACCCAAAGCAGGACGGTTTCAGGGTGATACCAGCCGACAGCCTGATTCCCCACAAAAGAGGAAACTATTTCAGACAGTGGAGACCTGAGATAAAGAGTCCGGATGACATCTGGCAGGAAATCGTAAATGTGACACACCTGCCGGGACTTACCTCAGCTCCCAAACTTCAACCAATTAATGCACGGATCGTGATGCTTTCAACGGGAATGAGGGCCCCAATGGGACTTAAGGTCTCTGGTCCCGACCTCGAAGCTATTGAGGAAGGAGGCAGGTTACTCGAAGCTGCACTAAAAGAGGTGCCGGCAATACTCCCATCGACTGTTTTCTACGACAGGGCTGTTGGTGCCCCCTATATTGAGATCTCACTCAAACGCAGAGAGATGGCACGTTATGGTATCCAGGTGACCGAATTGCAGGATCTTATCAGTGCTGCTATTGGAGGGATGGCCCTTACAACAACTGTAGAAGGCAGAGAACGCTACCCGGTTCGCATCAGGTATCCACGTGAACTCAGAGAAGACCCCAGTCAACTGGAAAAGCTGCTGATACCAACGGCGGCAGGAGTACAGATCCCCCTGGGAGAGGTAGCTGATATTGAATATACCCGGGGTGCACAGATGATACAAAGCGAAAATACCTTCCTGATAGGCTATGTGATATTCGACAAGGTAGAAGGAAGGGCAGAAGTTGACGTGGTAGAGGAGGCTGATGCATTCCTGAAAGCCAGGATTGCCTCAGGTAAGCTAACTCTCCCACCCGGAGTGTCCTACAGTTTTGCAGGCAACTACGAACAACAGGCAAGGGCCGCAGGCAGGTTGATGCTGATCATTCCGCTAAGCCTTCTTGTGATACTGCTAATACTATATTTTCAGTTCAGGTCAGTCACTGCTTCCTTTATCCACTTCTCAGGTGTTATTGTTGCCTTTGCAGGAGGTTTCATACTCCTATGGCTGTATGGACAACCCTGGTTTCTCAACTTTGAAGTAAGCGGGGTAAACCTAAGGGATATGCTGCAGATGAGGAGCTACAACCTCAGCATCGCCGTATGGGTCGGATTTATCGCTCTCTTTGGTATATCAACAAGTGACGGGGTGCTGATGGGAACTTATATTCACGAGACCTTCCTTGCACGAAACCCGCAAACCAGGGATGAAATCAGGGAGGCTGTAGTTTATGCGGGACTAAGACGTGTAAGACCTGCAGCAATGACAACGGCAACCACACTGATAGCACTACTGCCGGTACTCACCTCTACGGGTAAGGGCTCGGACATTATGGTTCCCATGGCCATACCAACCTTTGGGGGTATGCTGATACAATCAATGACCATGTTTGTAGTGCCCATCTTCCAGTGCTGGTGGCGTGAATGGGCCCTTAAGAAGGAAAAGCCTGAAAGTAAAATGGAGGAATAAAGCTATGAGAGTCTTTAGGATAAATATACTAATTCTACTCCTAACGTTAGGAGTAGCAGTTTCAGGACAGGAGGATTCCCTCAGTGTGTATCTTGCAACTGCAGCCAAAAATAATCCGGAGGTCAGGGCAGCCTTTGCAGGCTACCAGGCTTCACTCAGAAAGGTCAATTCCGCAGGAGCACTGCCTGATCCCCAACTTGAGATTGGGTTCTTCATGCAACCGATGGATATCATCGACGGACGTCAGATCGCAGATTTTACGCTGATGCAGATGTTTCCCTGGTTTGGAGTCAATAAGGCTGCACGCACCGAGGCAATGCATATGTCCAGGATGGCTTTTCAGCAATTCAGGGAAGCAAGGAACAGAATATTTCTGCAAGTCTATACAAGTTGGTACAGGCTCTTTCAACTTAAAAGACAACTGTCCTTTCTGCAGGAAAGCAGGGATTACCTACACCAGTTGGAAAACCTTGCCCTTGCCGGACTCAGATCCGATGAAGGGATGTCCTCACCCGGCATGACAGATGTGCTGCGAATCCGTATCGAACTGGCAGAGGCAGAAAACAGCATAGAGAATACTGTTTCGGCCCTGAAAGCTGAAACGGCAAGGTTCAACGCATTGCTTAACCGTCCTGCTGATACCCGCTTGTTTATTCCCGACAGTATTAAAACTATGGAAATTGAAACCGAACTGCCTCTTTTGTTAGAAAAAGCTAAGGCAAATAGTCCAATGCTCGGAATGATAAGTGCGGAAGAGGATGGCATCAGGGCTAAAGCCCTGATGGATAAGCGCATGAGCTATCCCATGCTGGGTGTTGGTATTCAATATTCGGTAATTGGCAAAAGAACCGGGGGGCATGTACCTGTAGGCCATATGAACGGAGATGATATGATAATGCCAATGTTATCGGTCACATTGCCTATCTATCGCAATAAGTACAAGGCTCAGCAGGAAGCAAACGCCCACCTTCTGGAAGCAAGGAAAGAACAGTACCAGGCCACAATCAACAACCTGGAGTCTGAACTTTATATGGCCGGGCACGATCTTCAGGAAGCAGCCCGGATGATACGATTGCTTGATAAGCAGGAACAGCTGGCACTCAGCGCCTACCGCCTGATGCTTACTGACTATAGTTCGGGAGCAACCCAGCTTGGGCAGCTTCTGGAGATGCAAAGGGAGCTATTGAACTTCAGGCTTCAAAAGGCCCAGGCAACAGCTGAATACAACATCAATGCAGCCCTTATAAAGAATCTGATATCCGATTTTGAGATTAATGAATAAAAGCCATTACCATGGAAAATATAAAGAAGTTATTCAGGAATAAATATATCACATACGGCCTTTTGATACTTGTCGGATTGATACTTGGCCGTATCTTGTTTAATGCACCTAAGGCCCATGAAGGGCATCAGCATGAGCACACGGAAGAAGCAACCGTTTGGACCTGTTCGATGCACCCCCAAATACGACAGGACAAACCCGGCAAGTGTCCACTCTGTGCTATGGACCTTATCCCCCTGGTGAGCAGTGGGGGATCTGCAGAAATAGATCCTGAGGCTATACAGCTTTCAGAGGAAGCTATTGCTCTAGCAGGTATTCAAACTTCAAGAGTGAGCCGTCAGCAAGCTGAAAAAGCACTTTACCTATACGGTGCTATAGCAGCTGACGAACGTAGCTCCAGATCACAGGTTGCCCATATCGGTGGCAGGATAGAGAAGCTGTTTGTTAGTTTTACCGGTGAAAGAATAAAGGAAGGGCAAGTGCTGGCTCTTATCTATTCACCTGAACTGCTAAGGGCTCAGCAGGAACTCTTAGAAGCTGTAAAGAGAGAGGCTGAGTTTCCCGAGCTGGCTGAGGCAGCAAGGGCAAAACTTAGCCTTTGGAAGCTTGACAAGAGCCAGATAGAAGCTATCGAAAGTGCCGGAAAAGCAAATCCCTACATTGAAATCAGGGCTGACTTCAACGGTATTGTAACCGGGAAGCATGTCAACCAGGGAGACTATGTTGACAAAGGGACCCCACTATTTACTGTTAGTGATCTCTCAAGTGTCTGGGCTTTGTTTGATGCATATCAGGGGGATCTGCCCTTCCTCAAAAATGGAGATATTGTGGAGTTCCAGACCCAGGCTCTGCCCGGCAAGACCTTCAGTGGAAAAATCTCCTTTATTGAACCGGTAGTTGATGGAAACACCCGGAGTTCAAAGGTCAGGGTAGATGTAAGCAATCAGGGAGGAGAACTAAAACCGGGAATGTACCTCAACGGAACAGTCCGGGCCAAAATGCAAAATAGTGAAGGTCACATCATTGTTCCTGCCTCAGCTGTACTGTGGACAGGCAAACGCTCAATAGTCTATGTAAAGCAGCAGGAAACTGAGACTCCGGCATTTATGCTGAGGGAGATAGAACTTGGTCCTTCCCTGGGAGATGCCTATGTAGTTCTGTCAGGTATCAGTGAGGGAGAGGAAATAGCTACCAAGGGTGTATTCTCCATTGATGCAAGTGCTCAACTTGCAGGAAAGAGAAGTATGATGAATGTGAATATACCTGAAGCTCACGCTGGTCACTCAGCACATGATGGACATGCCGCACACTCTGATGTTCATTCAGGTCATGCTGCTACTTCGGAACACACATCATCTTCTGTAACTCATCATGATCATAAAGATCATGATGGAGAGCACACATCACATCACAATGCATCTCATTCCGATCCTAAAAATCGGACAAATACTTCAGACCCCAGGCAGGACAATCAACATCTGGTTCTTAAGGTCTCAGGCAATTGTGGTATGTGTAAGGAAAATATTGAAACTGCCGCATCGGGAGTTGACGGTGTCAAATCAGCCGTGTGGGATATGGATACTAAAGAATTGCATCTGCAGCTTGATGTGCAGAAAACAGGACTTGAACAGGTGAGCAGGGCAATAGCTGACGTAGGTTATGAAACCGAATTGCATCCTGCTGATATGGATGCATATAATGCACTTCCTGCCTGTTGCCAATACAAGAGTAATTAATGGGAAGGATTGGATTCAAATCCAACTAATAAAAATCCCATCCCTCAGACCAAGTTCTGAGGGATGGGATTTTTTATATATTGACAATTCAGCAGCAATCATATTTAATTCCAGTTTTGTCGCCTTACTGGAATCTATCAAAAAACAATATAGATAATCCTGTCTTACTGACGGATATTTTTGTAATACTCCTCTATTACGACTTGAGCCTTTTCGACGTCACTGTCAGCTACAACAATCTTGACAGAGCCGGCTCCACCTCCTTCGGCGTACCATGGCGCCATAGTGCCGATAAACTCATCCTGCAAGAAGAACTCAATCTCATTGTCCTCAAGCAGAGTCTGGATAATCGCAATTTCCATTTGTGAACCTGAGAAGACAACAACCGGACGTGGTTCAGGATTCTTTTCCATGATATTTATGTTTTAGTCATAAAGGCATACGATTGACTACCTCCTCTATGGGATATAGAACAAGTTACAACTAAAAATCAGGTTAATTCTGCCCTACATAAAAAGATTGAAAAAATAAACTGAAAGTATCAGATACAGGAACATCCCGACAATATCGTTGAGCGTCGTTATAAACGGTCCGGTAGCTACAGCAGGGTCAACCTTAAATTTATTAAGCAGAAGTGGAAGGAAGGTCCCCAGCAGAGAGGCAAACAATACCACTGAGAACATTGCCGAAGTAACTGTAAAGGTGAGAGCATAGCTCGAACCAACAATCATATTGTAGATAAACGCTATAACCGATAAAGCTGACGCATTTAACAAGGCTATAGATACTTCCTTGCCAAGCTTGCGCCAGTTGGTTTCAAAACCCAGATTTCCGGAAGCGATAGACTGAACTATAATAGCGGATGACTGAATACCAACATTTCCTCCCATAGCGCCAATCAGGGGCATAAAGAAAGCCACTTCCGGAAACCTTGCTATATTGCCTTCAAAGGCACTGATTACACGTGAGCCAAGCAATCCTCCCATCATCCCAATCATCAACCATGGCACACGAACTCGGGTGTGGCGCCATACACTGTCAGAGATCTCGACGTCTCCCGTGATACCTGATGCCAATTGATAGTCCTTTTCAGCTTCTTCACGGATATAATCCACCACATCATCGATAGTGATACGTCCCAATAGCTTGCCATTATCATCAACCACAGGCAGTACAACGAGGTCGTACTTGCCCATAATATTGGCAACCTCTTCAGAATGGGTATTGGCATTGACTGAAATTACATCCGGATTATATAATTCACGCACACGATTTTCGGATGATGCAAGCAGCATCCTCTTCAGCGAAATGGTTCCCTTCAATATATCCTTGTCATCAACAACATAAACAAAATAAACCTCATCTACTTCCTCAACCTGACGTCGCATGCTGCGAAGGCAAGTAATTATATTCCAGGACTCACGAACCTTGATAAGCTCCTTTGCCATTAGACTACCTGCAGTATCTTCCTCATAGCTAAGCAGGTCCGCAATGTCATCCGCTACCTCGGTGTCGTCGATAAATGAAAGTACCTCCTTCTGCCGCTCTTCATCCATCTCGGAGATTATGTCGGCAGCATCGTCGGTGTCAAGATTATCAATAAAACGGCGGGCAATTTCCTCACTTGGAAGGGACTTCAGAAAATTCTGCCTGTCATCCTCTTCGAGGTTTATCAACACCTCGGCGGCAGTGTCATCATCCAGAAGAAAATACAGAAACTTTGCCTCATCCACGCTGAGCTCTTCATAAATCTCAGCAATATCGGCAGGGTGCAGTTCCAGTAAAATTTCCGTCAATTGAGCAACATTGTTCTGCTCAATCAACTCTCGAATAAAATCGATCAACTCCCGGGTTAGTTCGAACTTTGCCATTTGCGGAAATTTTAATGGTTACACAAAATCAATCACTCACAGAGCGGATGCTCTTCAATCAGTTTGGTAAGTTCCTGAAAGGCCTCAACAGACATCTGTTCAGGACGCAAATCAAACACAGGTAAATGCATTATAGCACCATGGTCAAACTCTACATATTTCAAGCTATTACGCATGGTCTTCCTGCGATGCTGGAAAGCTGCCTTTACAACCTTTACAAACAATCTCTCATTGCAAGGCAACTTGTCAACCTCGTTGCGCACAAGCCTGATTACTCCTGATTTCACCTTTGGCGGGGGACTAAATACGTGCTCATCCACGGTCATCAGATATTCAATAGTATAGAATGACTGCAGCAGAACACTCAATATGCCGTACTCCTTGGAACCAGGACCGGATGCTATCCTGCGTCCAACCTCACGTTGTACCATGCCGACAACCTTGTCGACATGATTACGGTTATCAAATACTTTGAAAAAGATCTGACTAGAAATATTGTAAGGGAAGTTACCTATAATGGAAAATTTGTCAGGGAAGATCTTGTTGAAGTCAAACTTCAAAAAGTCCCCTTCTATAATCCTGTTACTTAATTGTGGGTAATGCTGGTGGAGATATTCGACTGATTCACTGTCTATCTCGACAAGATAGAGGTCGAGATCTTCGCGTTGCACCAAAAATTGTGTAAGAACTCCCATTCCCGGCCCCACCTCAACCACATGAGACGGAGGGGTTGACAAACTTTCAGTTATCCGACGGGCAATGCCCAAATCTTCCAGAAAGTGCTGGCCCAGGAACTTCTTTGCTCTTACACGCCTCATCATCCATGGTTACGCCGTTTATATTAATTGCTCATAAAGGTGCTGCAAAGGTAAAACTATTTTCACAACAGTTGACCTTTGAACCACCCAATTCGGTTAATATACACAAAAAAAATATAGATTTAGAATCATTAAATAAGCAACTTTGCAGCATGAATACGGAGAGGCAAAAAAGAACTGCTATTATATTAAATCTTGTTGTATCTCTCGCAGCCGGCTTTTACATACTATATCGCCTGCTCAGGTTTAAAGACTGGAGCAGTTTCTTTGCCCTGCTTGATGGCAGACTGGGGCCTTTTCTCTGCCTTATAATTGTACAGCTTATACTTCTTGCAATAAACCTGGGACTTGAGACTGCTAAGTGGAGGCAACTTTCTGAAATGATAGTCATCCAGCCCTGGAAAAACACATTTTATCAGGTACTAAAAGGAATACAGAGCGGTATGGTCACGCCTGCCCGTGCAGGCGAGACTATCGCAAAAGGCGGTCTCCTGCCCCAGGGTCTCCGTACAGGGGGCGTTGTTCTGTCCGCTGCGGGAAGCATGATTCAAAACCTGGTATTAATCTGCGGGGGAATTACTGGTATTATTATAACACGTGTCGGCAAATATGCTGACAACCTATCAGATTTAAATGAAGCAATCCTGAAATACTCCCTGCTAGCAGTAGCAGCACTTGTAACTGGAGTATCAGTTGCTATACTGTTAGTAAACAGTTACAAACATCATCCACGCATCAACCTGATGTACACATATCTCAACTCATTGAAGAGCATTGAGAGACAAAGACTATTGGCAATAGTGCTGTTTACTTCCACCCGCTATATTGTCTTCAATATACAATTATGGCTTTTGCTAGGATTTTTTGGAGTAACCGGGAGCATTACAGATTTCGGACTTGTGATGCTATACTTTGCTGCAATCAGCCTGCTGCCAACATTGGCAATTGCCGACCTTGGCATTAGGAGTTCGATGGCCCTGTTCATCTTTGGATTGCTCAGTTCCAATAGCCCTGCAATAATATGTCCGGTATTCCTGCTTTGGATTATCAACCTTGCCATTCCTGCACTGATGGCCTTAATTTTCAAGACACCCGAAGCCTCCTGCATAGCCCCGGAAAGCAGCCAGGTTAAGGGCTAATCTTGTGTTACATAGAATATTTAACTATCAGTGGCCAAAACCTATGTATTGCTATGTACCTTTTAAAACAAATTCCTATCTTTGTGTATTATACTTCTTAAGCTGGAGTTATTGATTTTTTCATGGACAAGAAAAAGGTAAAGCTAAATATACTCGGCTTATCCTACTCACAGACACAGTCGGGGGCTTATGCGCTCGTGCTTGCCGAAGAGGAGGGTGATCGCCGTATCCCAATTATTATAGGAGGTGTAGAAGCACAATCAATAGCTATAAAGCTGGAGGGGCTTGAACCACCCCGACCCCTTACCCATGATCTCTTCCTAAACTTTGCCCGGGCTTTTGATGTAGAGCTCACTGAGGTGTTAATCTATAAGCTTGAGGAAGGCATCTTCTACTCAGAGCTTGTATGTACAAGAAGCAGTGAAGTTATCAGGATAGACTCCCGTACTTCAGATGCTGTTGCGCTTGCCCTTCGTTTCAACTGCCCAATTTATACCTACGAGGAAATCCTTGCCAAAGCCGGTATCGTCCTTGACTTTGGAGATACAAAAGAATCTTCAGGCACTTCTTCACCAACCTCTACTCCCTCCCCCAGATCGAGGTCTTCTTCCCAGTCAGACAACAATCCACTTGCATCCAAGACTCTTGCAGAGTTGCAAGCAATGCTCGACCAGGCCGTGGAAGCCGAGAATTATGAACGGGCCTCGGAAATACGGGATGAAATCAAACGTCGCTCAAAGTAATATATGAAACGAATTGCAATGCTTCTTGCCTTCATGACCCTGTGTGGGATTCTGTCGGCACAGAGTGATACTGTTGTTGAATCAACGGGACTAACTATTATAGGTGTTCTTCGCGGGATGCTTGGGATGCTTGTTATCATCGGAATCGCATGGCTGATAAGCAGCAACCGCAAAGCAGTCAAGTGGAGTATGGTGGCCAAGGGACTTGGATTGCAGCTGGTCCTTGCCCTCTGTATCCTTCACATTCCATTTATTCAGACAGTGTTTGAATATGTGGGAAGAGCTTTCGTTAAAGTTCTCAGTTTTACTGAGGCTGGTACAGAATTCCTCTTCAGTAGCATGGATACCGGTGTGATTGAATCACCTCTTGTCAACTTTGCAATAACAATTCTCCCAACTATCATTTTCTTTTCAGCCCTTACTAGTGTATTATTCTACTTCGGAATAATCCAGAAAGTAGTTTCAATCTTAGCCAAGGGTATGACTAAACTGATGGGTTTGTCGGGTGCAGAAAGTCTTGCAGTTGCAGGTAACATCTTTGTTGGTCAGACAGAGTCCCCCCTTATGATCAAGGCCTATCTCGACAAGATGAACCGTTCTGAAATAATGCTAGTAATGGCTGCTGGAATGGCTACACTGGCAGGTGGAGTGCTTGCTGTTTATATTAAGGTGCTTGGAGGTGGTGACCCGGTTCAGGAGATCCTTTATGCAAAACACCTTCTTGCTGCATCACTGATGGCAGCTCCAGGTGTTGTGGTAGTATCCAAGATAATTGTGCCACAGACCGAACCTATTGAACAGAACGCTGAAGTTGGACGTGAAAGGATAGGAAAGAATGCTCTGGATGCCATCTCTAATGGAACAACAGAAGGGATAAGACTTGCTGTAAATGTAGCTGGTATGCTTTTGGTTTTCATTGCCTTTATTGCAATGTTCAACTTTATCTGTATGAAGGTAGGTGCATGGACTGGTCTGAATGAAATCATAGCCAACTCAACCAATGGTAACTACACTGAACTTTCCCTACAGTTTATGCTGGGCTATCTATTTGCACCGCTGGTGTGGCTTATTGGTGTCGCTGGACCAGATATTGACCTTGTTGGTCGTGTGATAGGTGAGAAACTCATAATGACAGAATTTATCGGATATGTTAGCCTGGGTGACCTAAAAGCTTCCGGAGCCTTTATGCACCAGAAATCAATAATTATGGCTACCTATGCACTTAGCGGCTTCGCCAATGTCGCCTCTATAGGCATCCAGCTCGGTGGTATCGGCTCCCTTGCTCCCGGCAAAAGGGTCTTGCTGTCCCAACTCGGATTCAGAGCCCTGGTTGCAGGCGCACTGGCATCACTGCTCTCTGCAACAATTATAGGAATGATACTCGGTTAATGTGTTAAATACAACTGCGTACTCAACAGAGTGCGCAGACAAAAAAAAGACCGGTCAGGACATCCTGCCGGTCTTTTATATTTTATGATTCTTATTTCTTAAAGGATAGCATCCAGTTTTGATGCCAGAACAGACTTGGGTACTGCACCAACCTGCTTGTCAACAATTTGTCCGTTCTTGAAGAACAAAAGTGTTGGAATATTGCGGATTCCAAACTTAACAGATGTGTCAGGGTTGCTGTCAACATCCATCTTGGCAACAACAGCCTTATCTTTGTATTCTTCAGAAAGTTCAGCAACAATAGGGGCAACCATACGACACGGTCCACACCATTCAGCCCAAAAATCTACAACTACCGGCTTGTCTGATTTCAATACCAGTTCGTCAAAATTAGCATCAGTTACTTCTATAGCCATGATTCTTTATGATTAAATAATTATAAACTCAATGATTTAATTCGGTAATACCTAAACGTTTTCAGGTTGTATATGTTCAAAGATAAACAATTACCCTATGTTAAACTAGTTTAATGCTATAGATATTTCCTCCCAGTTATCGAAGAAATCTATAAGCTCCCTGGACAGATTGACCATTACTGAGCGGGATAAAAGTTGAACAGACTGCCTCTCGTTGGTTTCATCATAAATATGGAAGCGAAGAGTGATCTTGCCTCTGTTCTCCATTGTCACAAATGCAAGCTCGTTTACTATCTCATCGTTGAGACTCTGTAAAGGAATTCGAAGTGTGATGCTGTTAACCATGCTGTCAAGAACATCAGACAGTAGAGATATCTTGGTTACCTTGGTTTCCCACTCGTCCGGTTTGAATCTCTTTGGCACTACTTTGCCACGGATCAATACAAACTTGGTATTACTAATTATGCCTATGAAGTTGACAAAGTCCTGCCCAAAAAAGGCAAACTCATAGGAGCCATTATAGTCTTCAACGGTGGCTATAGCAAACTCATTTCCTTTTTTTTTAGTAAGACCCTTCCTCACCCCTGTAATCATACCTCCCACGACAAACTCCCTGTTCTTGATATTCTCAGGGTTGTTGAGGGCTGCTACACTAAGGTTACAGAAATGCTTAAGCTCCAGACGATAGTCGTCAAGTGGGTGTGCTGAAAGATATATACCTAACAGGTCTTTCTCCTTCTCAAGCTTTTCAAGGGTCGTATACTCCCTGCAATCTGGGATTTCAGGCTTCTTGATTGAGATTAATGCGTTTTCAGCTCCAAAAAGGGAACTTGCCATTGTAGCCTTGTCTACCTGGAAGCGGTTACCATACCTTAACAGACGTTCAATAAAGGTTCCTTCTTCGCCCTGGATAGGGGCGAAGAACTGCGCTCTGTGAAGATTTCCAAGGCTGTCGAAAGCTCCTGCATTAGCAAGTGCTTCAACAGCTTTCTTGTTAATAACCTGTAGATTGACCCTCTCAAAAAAGTCATATACATCCTTGAAGGGGCCTCTCTTTTCGCGTTCCTTAATGATTTCCTCAACGACTCCTTCTCCTACTCCCTTGATGGCTGCCATACCAAAACGCAAGGCCCCGTCCTTGTTTACCGTAAACTTGATATAGCTCTCATTGATATCCGGACCAAGCAGTTTGATGCCCATACGTCGACACTCGTCCATAAAGGTCGAGATCTTGCCTATATCACTCAGGTTACGGCTTAGCACACCAGCCATAAACTCAGCAGGATAGTTTGCCTTAAGATAACCGGTCTGATATGCCAGTTTCGCATAACAAACGGAATGCGACTTGTTGAAAGCATAGCTTGCAAAAGCCTCCCAGTCCTTCCATATCTTGTCAATAACATCCTGTGGCTTCTTGTCCATCTCCTGACAGCCCTTCATAAACTCAGGGTTGTTCTTACAGCCTTCATCAAACTTGGCCTTAAGTTTAGCCATCACCTCGGCCATCTTCTTACCCATTGCCTTACGCAGGGTATCAGACTCACCACGGGTGAAACCCCCAAGTTTACGCGACAAAAGCATCACCTGCTCCTGAAACACAGTGATACCGTAAGTATCCTTTAGATATTCCTCCATCAAAGGATGGTCGTAGTGGACCTGCTCTCGTCCAAGCTTACGGGAGATATAGTCGGGGATATATTCCATCGGACCCGGACGGTATAACGCGTTCATCGCAACAAGGTCCTCAAAGCGGTTGGGCTCAAGCTCGCGCAGATACTTCTTCATACCTGCGGATTCAAACTGGAAGATCGCAGTTGTCAATCCCTTTCCAAAAAGCTCAAAGGTCTTGATATCGTCGGATGGAATCGCTTCTATATCTATGTCAATACCCTTGGACTGCTTGATAGCTTCAAGTGCTTCTTTAATAATTGACAGAGTCTTAAGTCCCAGGAAATCCATCTTAAGAAGACCAATAGATTCAACAAGAGTCCCTTCATACTGTGTAACCAGAAGATTAGCTTCCTTGGCCTGCATCAGTGGTATATTCTCTACCAGGGGATCGCGGCCAATGAGGACACCACAGGCATGGACTCCTGTCTGACGTATAGATCCTTCCAGGTCACATGCCAGCTCAAGCGTTTTAAGCAAGGCCTGATTATTTTCCATGCGCCCACGCTCTATTTCCTGGGCAAAAATCTTTTGAACCTCATACTTAAGTATGTCCTTCTCCCTATCTTCCTTGCGGGCCTCCTGTAATTTGCGATCAATCTCATCCATCGCTGCTTCCAGGGAGCCTTTTGCCATCTCAAGTTTCAGCACCTCTTTGTATGCCCCGCTAAGTTTGGTATTGGGCTTTTCAGGTATCAGCTTGGCTATCCTGTCAGTCTCGGCCAACGGAAGCCTTAAGACCCGGCCCACATCCTTAATAGCTGATCTGGCTGCCATGGTACCCAAAGTACAAATATGTGCTACCTTATCCCTGCCATATTTATTGGCAACCCAATCTAACACCATTGCCCTTCCGTCATCGTCGAAATCAATATCAACATCAGGCATGGAAATACGGTCGGGATTGAGAAATCGCTCAAACAGCAGATCATGCTTGATCGGGTCAACAGTTGTAATACCCACGCAGTAAGCAACCGCGGATCCTGCCGCGGATCCGCGACCCGGACCTACAAGAACTCCCATTTTGCGGGCAGCATTTATAAAGTCCTGTACTATAAGGAAGTAACCCGGAAAACCCATCATCTTAATGGTTAACAGCTCGAAGTCTATTCGTTCTTTTACCTCATCAGGCACCGGGTCTCCATACAGGCGCTTTGCCCCGGTATAGCACAAATGCTCAAGATAGTCAGCCTCAAACTTAACCCTTAGAATATGCTCATAATCACCGCTTAGCTTGTCATATCTTTCTGCACCAAATTCATTCTTAAGATCATCTACTGAGTATTTCTCCCTGTATTGCTCAATGGTACCATAATCCTCCGGGATTGGAAACACTGGCATAATAGGTGGAGAGTCGAGTGAGTAGTCTTCAACCTTATCAGCAATCTCCTGAGTGTTGAGCAAGGCTTCAGGGACATCAGCAAAGAGCTTATTCATCTCCTCGGTAGTCTTAAACCACTCATGCCTTGTATAACGCATCCGGTTGGGATCATCAAGATCCTTTCCTGTATTTAGGCAGATCATTATATCGTGTGCCTCAGCCATTTCAGCATCCGAGAAGTGAACATCATTGGCTGCAATCACTTTCACTCCAAGCTCCTTGGAAAACTTGAGGAGCTGCTCATTGACCATCACCTGAACATCATAGACCTGACTCCTGAGAACGGGATCCTCGGCTGGGTGGCGCTGAAGTTCAAGATAGTAATCATCACCAAAGACACTCTTGAACCACAGTATAGCCTCACGAGCCTCATCCAGCCTTCCGTGGATAATCTTCTGCGGTACTTCCCCTCCAAGACAGGCAGAGGTAACCATAAGTCCCTCATGGTGTTTGAGCAACAGATCCTTGTCAATACGGGGACGATAGAACATACCATCGATAGAGGCCTTTGATATCAGCTTTATCAGGTTCTTATAGCCCTGCTTGTTCTTAGCAAGAAGGATAAGATGTCGTCCCGACCTGTCAACTTTCTCCAACTTGATCTCATGGCTTCTCTCTGCAACATAGGCTTCAACCCCAATAATGGGTTTGACCCCCTTCTTCTTACAGGTGTCATAAAACTCCTTAATACCCAACATGGTTCCATGATCTGTCAAAGCCACAGCTTTCATTCCGTCTGCCGCTGCCTTGGATACAATGGCTGAAACACTGGCCTGACCATCCAGAACCGAATACTGTGAGTGAACGTGTAAGTGTGTAAAAGGAATTAATGACATGATATTTAAGTATTTATGTTTTGTGGCATGTTCTTACAAAAATAGGAAATTGACCCGAGGCTTAACAGCTAATTCTGAAAAAAGGTTCTGACTAAATCCCGGACGCCTGAGCGCCCGGGATTTACATTTTTAAATAATTTTTGATTGTTATATGTTAATGTTTGTTTATCTTTGTTTGCGAAAGGCAGATACAAGGAGTCAAAGTATTGTTACCTTTCCCTTAAAATCAGCACAAATCTGTAAAGCGGCTAACTCAAATTTGAGGCAGCCGTTTTTTTTTACAAGCTCAGAATAACTCCCAGAGAAGGAAAAACCCACGTCTACCGAACAAATTCTCAGGGTTAATTGCTCTAGTTGCTAAAACCTTACACACAAAATCCAGTGCTATGAAGATCGAACTCAATCCCGGGGTGGACAAGTACCTTATGGACGGTTGTATGCGCTGCAAATACGGTGGCACCCCTCAATGCAAGGTAAATACATGGAGAGAAGAACTTGAGAATCTACGACAGATAGCTCTTGAATCAGGACTTAAGGAAGAGGTAAAGTGGGGTATCCCAGTCTATACCCATAAGGGAAAAAACATTCTTTCAGTAAGTGCACTCAAGAACCACGCCCTTATGGGTTTTTTCAAAGGTGTCCTGTTGACGGATTCTGAGAAAATTCTTGAAAAGCAGGCAAATATTCTGGAAGCAAGAGTATTGAAGTTCACCAACGTAAGCGATATAGAAGCAAAAAGTGAAGTCATTGCTGCCTATATAAAGGAAGCTGTTAAAATAGAGGAAAGTGGCAGAAAGGTTGAAATTGTGCGGGAAGAAATACCCCTACCCGAAGAACTTGAAGAGGCCTTTGCTGAAGACCCGGATTTCAGAAAGGCCTTTTACCAGCTCACTCCCGGCCGCCAGCGTGCCTACCTTATCCACTTTGGACAGAGCAAGGTGAAAAAGACCCGCCTTGCAAGAATTGAGAAATACAAGCAGCAGATCTTTGACGGGATAGGTCTTTACGACCACTATAGCAAGCGATAAGGAACAATTGCGATCACAACATCAGCAATGCATTACTACTCGCAGCTATCCCTGCAAGGGATAGTTACAGGTAGTATATTGCCGACTTTTTTGAGAGCCTATTTCGGTATTATCAAAAATCTTTTAACTTTGCAGCGCGAAAAATCGGGTTGTTAGCTCAGTTGGTTTAGAGCATTACCTTGACAGGGTAGGGGTCACTGGTTCGAATCCAGTACAACCCACAAAAAGGAGGCTGTCGGTCACGACAGTCTCCTTTTTTCCAAAATAATTCTATCAATCGCAATAAACATAAGTAGTGTGACGTTAGACCCTAAAACATCAACCCTAATATAATTGGCAATATGAGAGTTGTAACATTAGCTATACTAGCACTGATCTACCTTTCTTTTCCTATTTCGGCACAAAAAACTTATGATAATAATGCCAGCATTGAACAGCAATTTGAATTTGTTGAGGAAGAAGGTTCCAGGTGGCAGAATTATGTAATGATTATTGACAGGTCTTTCAACCAACTCAAGGGCAATGTACTGAAGACAATTAAGGATAAGGATGCAACAATTTCAAGGCTCGAGACCACTATAGTAAGCAAAGATTCCCTTATCTCATCTCTTGAAAAAACACTTGCAGATACTGACAAGGAGTTGCAAACGACCCTGGCTGAGAAAAACTCATTCTCCTTTATGGGTATGGCGATGTCTAAAAACTTATTCCTGAGCATAGTAATCTTTGCCTTTATAGTCCTTCTGGCAATAATTGGATTCACCACTATACTGATTCAACGCAACCTAAGCACTATCGCAAAGACAAGGAAGGAGCTTGAAACCACAAAAGCAGAATTTGAAGATCATCGTCAGCGGTCGCGGCAAAAATATGAGACTCTCGTCATCCAGCATCATAAGGAAATCCAGAAGCTCAAAGGCCTTTAGCACGACCCTATATTATACATGATTGCCGTATTACTATTACCCGTCTATTGCAGGTGTAAAAACAAAAATAAGTTCCCTTGTGGGAACTTAATTTTTCAACAGCTATATGCTTCTATTAGAACTCGTATCCAGTCCAGCTAAACAGCTTGCTGTCACAACCGATGTTTCCTGATTCAATCACTATTGCTTCAGCATCAGCCGGTTTTATCTCTGATCCGTCAATAGCATTATCCAACATATTGGTAAGACTGATCTGTGACCCCAAGTCACCATTGCCTTTACCATCAGTAAGGTCTATCAAGTCACCAACTGCACCACTACCCTTGACAAGCGCATTGACTATTACAGCCTTTGCTCCCCTGCGAACTTTGATAAGGTCTTGCATTTGTCTTGCTGGGTCACCGGATGCATGATCCAACCTCAGGTCAAATGTAATGTTCTCAATCCTGAAGTCGCTCTGGTTTACATGGGTTGGGAAAGTGCCGTCCAGGTTCCCATCAGCCTCTATCCCGCGAGGATCTGACTCACTGCTTGAAAAACCGCTTTCCCAGATGCCATATGCATTTTTCAAGGTTCCTGAATACCCCTGGGTAAAGTCAAACATATCATCGTCAGAGTTGACTACCAAGAGGTTAGTTACGTTTACAGATCCTCCAAAGAACTCTATACCATCATCTGCACCATCGTATATATAGATATTCTCAATAACTGTTCCACTACCTACACCGTTTAGAGTTAAACCATTGTGTTCAACATCAGTGCTTGAACGAGCTCCTGTATTTCCCAAAACCAAGTAAGTTAGTTCACCAGAACTCTCACCGGCATCATTTCCTCCATAAGTATAGGAAGAGTTAACCTCGGTGCTTCCGACCTCATCAGTACCTGCCAGGGGGGCACCACCGTTGATTATAAGACCACCCCAGTATCCCTGACCGGCATCTTCAATATCTGCAATCATTCTAACCGGAGCATCTGCTGTACCCCTTGCATATATTTTCCCGCCTTGCAATACCAGGATGTACTTACTAAAACCTTGGCGTGCCTTAATAACTGTTCCGGCCGGTATATCCAACACTCCCCCTTCTTCTACGATAAGAGGACCGGTCAGGTAGTACTCAAGCTCCGGATCAAGTTCAAGATGACCGCTTATAGAACCGGCAAGTTCGTTATCTCTGACATTCAAATCATTCCCGTCATCATCTTTGCCGCATGATACCATTACAAATCCAGCAATCAATGCAGTAAGTGCAAACTTTCTAAAAACACTTTTTTTCATATTGTTTTAATTTAGGTTGTTTCAAAATTCATAACTCAATCCAAGGCTTATATCAACACCTTTTTTGAACTCGTTGAGGATAACTGTTCCTTCACCGGAAGATCTTTCTCTTGACAACACATAACTTGGATTCAGCAGGTTGGACGCTTTCAGCTTTACACCAAAGCCGGTACTCAACTTATATGAAGCTGTAAAATCGAGTGCCGTGCTTGCCTGCTCTACTATATCCCTGAATCCCAACATACCAATTGTATGTACTCTGTCACTTATATGTCTGGCAATGACTGAGACCAGAAAGGTATAGTCATCATTTACAATCTTATATGAGAGCTCAGCATTCGCGATAAATGGTGCTGCTCCTTCAAGCTGGGCCTCTCTGGCAGGAGTCCCCACCATATCTATCAGAAGTCTGGAATATAAATATGAAGAGTTTAGCCCCAGTGTGAGTCTCTGAAGACTTGATCCTTCCATATAGTGTGAAAACAAGTTCTTGCGAACCTCAAGCTCGATACCTGCTACATTAGCATGATCAGCTATGTTGTCATATTTTAGCACCCCTGCTGAGTTGCCAGCCTCCACCCTGGCTATGGGATCACTGACATCCTTGTAAAAGACACTCAGTGAGATAATCTCTGTAGCCGAGGGAAAGTAATCCCATGTTATATCAGCATTGTAGGTGACCGATGGCTGCAGGTCTACGTTACCCTGACTTGCAAAGCCTGTGTTTACATACCTGTAAGGTGAAATCTCTTTTGACTGGGGCAAAGTATATGTCCTGCTTGCACCAAACCTAAGGCTTTGATTCTGATCAGGATCAAACCTTATATTTAGGGAAGGAAGGAGATAGAACTTATTTAGGCTTACACTTCCTGGAGCAGTATGGTCCACTGCATAGTCAACCTCTATTCCTGTCATATCAGCTCTCAATCCGGCACTGAGATTAAGATGATGACTAGGCCTGAGGTTTAGCTCAGTATAAAATGAGTTTAAATACTTACTTACATCATAGGTATTAGGAACACCTTCCTGAAGGCTAAAATCACCTCTTAAATAGTTCTCCTTATTATATAACTTATCAAGATTCAAATACTCAAGCCTGAATAATCCGGGATAGGGGTCATAGTTGTACTCCTTTGATACAAACGAGTCACTCTGGAATCGTCCGGTATAGCCCACAACAAGTGTTGAAGACCAGTCTTCATTGTTAGCTAGCGAGAAATTCAATGAGGCTTTTGCATTTAAGTCTTCAGAGTTTAGCTCCGAGAAAAAACGTTTCTGTCTGTTACTGCCGGTAAAATTGTATAGGTCATCAGGCTGTCTTGAAAGGCTGTTCTCTCTCCTGTCAGGTTCCTTTCCTCTTACCTTATTCCATGCCATGCCAACATTAAGGTTGGTTCTTTCTGAAAGTTTCCATTCAGTAAGCAGCTGATTGCTCAGTAGTAGATTTTCATTTATTTGCTGTCTTAGATAATAGCCTTCATAGCTTTCACTGTCTTGATATCTGTCCGAATGACGGCCCTCGTAGCTTCCAAAGCTACTGTTGGTCACGTGCAGCGCAAGCAGGCTGTATGCCAATGAGTGCTTTCCACCCAGGTTGTGATCAATACCCGCAAGAAGCAGGTTATTGGTCCTTACACCATGCTTTCTGCCCAGTTGATCCTGGTATGGATCCTCATTTCCGGTTGTAATACTCCTGACTCTTTCTTCATAATAGGATAGATCAGAGGAATGAGTTCCAACAGCATAAAAGTCGATTGGTGCAATTCCTGCACCTGTTTGAAAACGCTTCCCATAGGAGGCATTTAGGCTGCGGTTAAGTGGTATGCCTGCATTAAGGGGCTCCAGACCATTACTGTAATCAAAGGAATAAGCATCAGGATGGTCATCTTCAGATATACCAAAACTATTTACTCCTTCAGGTTTAAGTATCTTTTCACCAACAGACATAATGTTGACACCTCCTGAAATGCCAAAAGCAAGCTCCCTGTTACCGTTTAGTTTCTTTGTATTGATGTTAATGTGGGCTCCACCGACATCCCCTGAATTGGTGGCATTAAAAACCTTGCTTACATCAATGCTTCCAATCATATCTGAGGAAAAGAAACCAAGAGCTATATTCTTATGTTCGGGATCCTCTGATGGCAAGGGAAACCCATTCAGGGTAGTGGCATTATACCTGTCTCCAAGTCCTCTGACAAACACATTCCTGGAACCCTCCTGAAGGGATACACCTGGTACATTAGCAACCGCATTTAGAGCATCACCAATTCCTTTACGGGACAACTCCCCTGTTCCAATAGTCTGTACCGCTACAAGAGCTTCCTTTCGATCCATCAAGTAGGCAAGATCACTGTTGTCTGAGCTTTGAGCAACAACGCTGACCTCATCAATAGTATAAGTAGTACCGTAAAGTTCTATTTCCACTACCACTTCATCTTCTTCACCTACAACGACGTCAGGGATCTCGGTAGGTTCATATGAAATGAAACTGCAATACAGAGCATAAACACCGGGTTCCAATCCGCCTATGTAAAACTCTCCATCAATATTAGCTGCTGTACCTTTATGTGTACCTGCAACTGCTACTGTTGCACCGGGAATCTCCTCCCCGTTTTTGCCATCAATTACTCTTCCACTTATTGATCCGCCAAAAAGCGCTTCTACTCCCAGGAAGAAAATCAAATAAATAAATAAGCTGGTTCTCATCTTTGTATCTCTATTTCTGTCACTGGCAAAAATAGGGAGCTATCCTGTCAAGTATGCTAAGCAGGAATTAAGGATGGATTAACTATGTATTAAGCACTTAGAAGTATGATTAGATAGTCAAGCTTAATATTTAAGCCAGTTATCAGATGCAAGAAATAAAGATAAAAAATCTGATTTGCAGCATATTGACCTAACAGGTCTTTTACAGGAAAAGCACATCGAAGCGAAAGCCTACCAAATATGGAGGGTTAAATTAATATTGAGTCAGCTTTAAGAAATGGTTATTCAGTGTATTTATATCCAACTCCCTTAATTGTCCTAATGTTATCCTGGCCAAATTTTTCACGAAGTTTTCTAATATGTACATCAATAGTCCTGTCTCCAACAACGATACCTTCACCCCAAACTGCATTATATATTTCCTCACGGGTAAATACTTTGTCGGGTTTAGAAACCAATAAGATCAACAGTTCAAATTCTTTTCTGGGCAAAGAGTACTCCTTGTCACGGAAGGTTACAAGGTATTTCTCCTTATCTATTACAAGGTCACCAATTGCAATTACTTTATCTGTAGAACCACTATCACCATCATTTGCGCGATAGCGTTTCAACAGGGCTTTCGCCCTCGATACTAACACCTTTGGTTTGATTGGTTTGGCAATATAGTCATCTGCACCTGCTTCAAAACCTGCTATCTGAGAATAATCTTCTGAACGTGCAGTTAGGAAAGCGATAAGACAATCCTTAAGCTCAGGAGTCTTTCTGATCTCTTCACATGTTTCAATGCCATCCATACCCGGCATCATAACATCCAATACTATAAGATGGGGAATGAAGGACCGGGCAATTTCAATTGCTTCTTCACCATTACTTGCGGTTCTAACATCAAAGCCCTCTTTCTCAAGGTTGTAACTTAGAAATTCCAATATGTCAGGCTCATCATCCACTAAAAGAATTTTCCTGTTATCCGCTTCACTCATATTTCTATATTTTTTTTTACAATGTACTTGCCTCTCCGGTATTAAAGTCCTCTTTGTTGTATTCAGAACCCTATTGGCACAAGTCTATAATTTCAAAACGCTTGTAACAGCCCTTGCCAGTAAGCTCCCTTTAGCCTTATTTAGGAGGCTTCTCAAGTGTAAAGGTAAAGGAAGAGCCTTTCCCTGGGGTACTTGTAACATTAATCGTCTGCCCATGTGCTTCTAAAATATGCTTAACTATTGCCAGTCCCAGACCGGTACCGCCTTGCTCACGGGAACGGCTCTTATCCAGTCTGTAAAAACGCTCAAAGATCCGAGGCAATTCATGTCGTGGGATACCAATACCATTGTCCCGAACCTGTACAAGTACCACCTTATCCATATCGTAAAAACTGACAGTGGTCTTACCCCCATCAACCCCATAGATTATCGAGTTGATTACCAGATTACTTAGAACCTGAAAAAGACGTTTCCTGTCTCCAATTACAAAAGTCGCCTTATCTACATTCTTACCAAACTTCAAGGTGATACCCCTTTCCTTGGCCCTCATCTCATGCATCTCATATACTTCTTCGACCAAGTTGTAGATATTAAAGCGTTCCTTCTGCATCTCAAGTTCTCCAGACTCCAGTTTGGCAATGGCCTCAAGATCACTAATTATAGAGATCATCCTGTCAATACTCTTCTCAGTACGCTTTAGATACAACATATTGATACCGGGATCATCTATCCCTCCCTCAAGCAAGGTAAGGATATAACCCTGAATATTAAATATTGGTGTTTTAAGCTCATGTGACACATTACCCAAAAACTCCCTGCGGTACTTCTCGAGCTCCTTTAGCTTCTCAACTTCCAGCATCTTGTCCTTCATCCACTCATCTACCTCCTTGTTGACCTGGATGAATACGTCATTATTGATAGCATTGAAGTCCCTTGTTGAGGGCTTGAAGTTGTGAATAGTCTTGTAGATGGGCTTTATCTTCTCGTAGATAAAGACATTGAGAAAGTAATGTACTACAAAGAATACAATAGCTGTGAAGACAGGTATTGCAATCAAAAGGGCAATTAAACCCTTCTCAAACACACTGTAAACGGCAAATAACATAATTGCCAGAACCAAAAAGCTCAGGGTGATGTAAGCTGCGATCCGGCTTGGGGCTACAGTCTTCATATCTTATCCGGTAATTGTACAAAGTTATACAAATTGTCGTCCCTTAAACCCTGAAACTGAAAAGCTAACGTAAACTTAACCTATTACAGTTCTAACCTATTGTTTCAAGTGCTACATTTGGTGCAAAAATAAGGCTGAATGTCGACTATCCTGTGGCTAATAGTAATATTGCTGCTTACATTGCCTGTGTTCCTCCTTGTGACAGGGATCTCAAACGATGCCGTCAATTTCCTGCACCCTGCCATTGGCTCAAGGGTTGCATCCCGAAAGGTAATACTGGCTGTAGCTGCCGTCGGACTAATTGTAGGTTCCTTCTTTGCAGGCGGAATGATGGAGCTTGTAAGGCAGGACATAATCAATCCTGCAGGTTTCAGCCTATATGAGATTTTGGTGCTCTTTATTGCTGTCTCGATAACCAATGTAATTATTCTAGACGCATTCAACACGACGGGCTTCCCAATTTCGACCACCATAACACTTATTTTCAGCCTTATCGGCGGAGCACTGGCTATTGGTGTTTCCAAAGCCTTTGGTGGCGGCGGACTAGCTCAATATCCCGGACTTATCAACACCGACAGTCTCTTTCTTATTCTGGCCGGCATTCTGATCTCAATCTTCGCATCCTTTATAATAGGTGCTATTGTTCAGTTTTTCGTACGTCTCATTTTCAGTTTCCACTACCACGGCAGATATAATACTCTCTTTGCGCTTACCGGAGCCATAGCCTTCACATGCATTTTTTACCTTTCTATAAGGCAAGGTGATATAACTGGTGAAGGCACCCAATGGATCCTTGATCAGAGTCTGATTATTTCTCTGGCAATTTGTTTTGCAGTCACTTTGCTCCTGTTTATGCTGTCGGCCTTTGTGTTCAAGGCCGAGGTTCCCAACATCGTTGTGTTGGCTGGCACCTTTGTACTTGCAATGTCTTTCACATCCAACAACCTGGTCAATTATATCGGCCTACCCATGACCGGGCTGGAAAGCCTCAATAAATTCCTTCGGACTCCGGGTGCATCTATAGACGATTTTGGACTAGCCTTCCTCAATACCGAATGGTCACAAACCCGAAATATCAGTGACTGGGCCTATATATTGCTGTTTCTTGCATCAGGCTTAATTATGGCCTTTACCCTATTTAACTCAAGAAAACTGCAGTCTGTAACCAATATGGAAGTGTACCTTGGAAGGCAAAGCCCTGGGAGTGAACGCTTCAGACCAACTCCACTTTCTATTACTATGGTCAGAGGTTTTCTGCGCTTCTATAGCAGAATAGAAAATTCCGCACCCCCGAGGGTGAGGAACTATGTTGCTTCAAGGTTTGAACTGCCCGAATCAGGAAGAGAGGGCTATCCTGATCACATTATTTATTTCGACAGCCTCAGAGCTTCAGTCAACCTCATCGTTTCAAGTCTTATCGTGGCTCTTGGTACCCATTTTCGCTTTCCGCTATCCACAACCTTCGTTGTCTTTATGGTAGCTATGGGCAGTTCTTTTGCCGACAGGGCCTGGGGCAGGGATAGTGCAGTTTATCGCCTCTCCGGAGTCCTCTCCATCCTTGGAGCCTGGTTTATTACTGCAATTTCCGGCTTTTTGGGAGCCTTTGTCTTCACCCTTTTGATTATTAAAGGTGGTATCTGGGTAGCATTAGTGCTGTTTGTCGCCATGGTCATTACGCTGTGGCAAACTACCAGGGCTCACCGCAGAAAATGGGCAGAGGAAGCTGCTGTAATTGAATCGAATTTCATCAGGACCAATGAAAGTCTGGAATGGATAAGTGAGGCTGGCCGAAGCAAGGTCAGAGCCAGTTTGCTGGAAATCTCAAAAATCTACGTGATGGCTGTTGACGGGCTTATGCATGAAAACGTAAGCCAACTCAGGGAGGCAGTCAACAAGATTGAGGCTCTGCAAAAAAACATTAGAAACTTTAAAGCAGAAATATTTAATACATATAGCAGTCTGCCTGAAGAGTCGCAGGACTCAGGTCAATATTTTGTGCAGATACTTGACTACCTCACAGCTCTGGCAAATACCGTGGCTGCCATCGCAGCACCGGCATGTGAACATATGGAAAACCAACATAAGACACTTACAGAAGCCCAGAAGAGCGACCTTACAGTCATCCTTGACGAATTTACCGCCTTTATCAACTTCCTGATTTACCTTGAAAAGGAAAGACGTAGTGAGGCTCTTGCTGATCTCAAGAAAAGACAAAATGCCGCCATAACTCTTCTTGAGGAATATCGGGTAGAACAGATAAGACGTATCAAGTTGGGCAAGGGTAGTACAAGGGTTAACGTAATCTACATGGAAATCATTGGCGGGACAAAAAATCTCCTTCTTTATTCATACAGCCTCTACCAGGCTATCTGTGACTTCAACCGCAAATTACCCCAGGGACGTAAATAAAAAAATACTCAACTCTTTATCCCTGTTTCTAGTCGGAGGCCAACCTCCGACCTTAGATCTGATGCTTTATATGCAATATCCCACTGCAAAAAGTAACCCTCTAATTATAACCTTTATAGCTATTGTGCGTATTTATTGCTATCTGAAAAACCAGTAATATGAAACACATCTACAACCAAATGCTCGTATCTCTCGCATTTCTGACAGTCCTTACTCTTACTACTATTGGATGTAGCAGCGACAGTGACGATGACAGCTCCGAAACGACCATTGAAGGTATTTGGAAAATCACAAGTTATAGGTATGAACCGATAAGTGAGGGATTTTCTTCCGATAACGAAGAAAGCGACCAGCAGAATGATGATGCAGGAGATGAAGAAAACTCTGATGTTGACAATGAGCTAATAAATATATCTTTCCCTGATGAGGAAGGCCAGCAGCCTTACTTCTACATCATGGATGGGGCATTCAGACACGTGGTGATTGCCAATTCCGAAAAACAGAGTGAAGAAAAAGGTTACTACTCTATCAGCGGAAATGAAATTACAATAACCCTTGGCAATAACACCCAACTGGTCTATGGATATGTTGTAAAAAGCAAAACTCTTACACTAATTAGAAAAATGGATGGTGCGGATGAGATTTACAACGCTGTTCTGGTATCGGTCGATCCTCTTGCAAAAGACGACCCAGGGAATGGAGGTAATCAAGGTAATGGTAATGCCAAGGGCTGTGCCGTTTCTCACAACAGCTCGGTAAACATCGGACTAAGTGCCAACCCAATGCTGGCTCCGCTCAATACCGACATTACCTTAGAAAAATTAATGCTTGCACAAAACAACAATGGTTTTGAAACCAGATATTACTTAACTGTTGAGCCCAAAAGTATTTACTCAATTAAGATTGTAGGTATAGAAAGTGATTATGGAAACGTTCACGACTACTTCAAATATATTGAGGTAAGTGCCACAGATGCTTTCTCAACTGACCGACCTTTAATTTCGGGACAGGTGAAGGATGGAGACCCTCTACCCACCTACAAGGTTATGCCTTCTACTTCCTGCCTCTATATCAAGTTATTTAGCTATGAGGAGAATGTGAAGATCACACTCAGAATAGATGGTACAGATCCGGAACAAACAGATAATGAAGAATAAACCTATACACATAATATCCATTAAGTAGCAAAAAATGAGAACAGGATTCCTTATAATTACCTTGTCCCTGGTGTTGGGACTTATAGTAGCCCTAAGTTCATGCAGCAGCGATGATAACAATCCTGTAATCACCACTGTCTACGGACTGTGGAAAGTCGTTGAGATCCAGACAGCAGATCAGAAATCGGATTCTACTAATGAAGGTGTCGGAGATGATGAAAACTCAGGTGAAGACCAAAATACCCCTGGAGAGGGAACCGATGATGAGAACCAGGAAGGAGAAGACAATGGAGAAGGTAAGGATGAAGGCGATACAGATGATGGTGACCCTGACGAGGGTGACAATAGTGACCCCAATGATAGTTCTGATGATCAGGAACCAGAATATGACGGAAAAACCTTTGTCAGATTCAAGGCAGATAATACTTACATAGTCTTTAGGGCAGAAGATACATCTATTATAGAGGTGATTAGCGAAGGGTCCTACAGTTTTTCAGGATCAACAATAAGCTTCAAGGAAAATAATCAGACAGCCCCAATAGTTGGTACTGCCAAACGAGAGAACAAAAAACTTACAATAAACTTCACCTTCTCTGATAAGCCTCAAATTTGGATAGCTGAACTTCAATCCTCTGATCCATTTATTTCTGATGTTCCTATAGAAGACGCCTGGGTCGATTTCGAAAAAACATTCCACAAGGCTGATTCTATACCCGGTTCTATCTACAACCCCCATTCAGGTAGAAGGTGTCGGCATAGAGGTATCAGACACTCTATGGTATGCCCCATGGACTGTCAAACCTGAAATAGCACAGGTGTATTACTATTTCAAAGCCGATAGTACCAAGTCTTACAAACTGACAGTAGACATTATTGAACCTGAATACAAACTGCCAGCAACATTTATGGAATTCGTCCAGGTCTGGGTTTCTGGTAAACCTTATGCAAAGGACTATAATGCAATGCCAGACAGAATCTACGAAGGTGAAATGATCTTTGAAGATATTAGTGCAAAGTCCTCATTTATCTATGTCATGTTACTAAGCTATCAGGACAATATCAGATATTCACTTAAACTGGAGGAAGAATAAAGGATAGAGGTATTGACATTAATGTCAAAAAATTAATACCTTAGGCCTGTTTTGCAGGTCCTACGGGACCTGCCGCTAATTTAAACAGGAAAAGGATGAGAAGAATAGTGTTTGTGGCAATAGTGATGCTGCTAGCTATGTCAGCATGTAAGGGCAAGACCGCCAAAAAGGTTCAGACCCCACAGCCTGCGCCAGTTGCCGTAGTCGAAGAGCTTAAGGAAGATCCGGTGGTTGAAGAGGTAGTCCCAGATCCGGTAATTGAAGCACCAACAACGTCAGCCAATGACAGGTACTTTTTGATAGCTGCCAGCTTCCAGGAGTTGTCCAATGCTGAAAAATACAAGCAAAGCCTGGTAAACAAGGGCCTCAGTGCTCAGATAATCCAAAGGAATGACGGACCCAATAGTGACTTTTATAAGGTCGCATATATGTCTTTCAATAGCTGGAAAGAAGCTATTAAAGCTCTTGATTCTGAAAGAGCTACCCCAGGTAAGGAAGGTGTTTGGCTGCTCGTCAAGAAATAAGCTTTACCAATCCTTGAAAATATCTGCAATCTCCATATTCTGCATTACATGCAGGGTATGGAGATTCAATTTCTTAGCCGCCTCAATATTAAGCTCCAGGTCATCCACAAACAAAGTCTCTTCGGGCTTCAACCCACTTCCTTCAAGCACAACCTTGAAAGCCTCCGGATCTGGCTTACGGCATCCTATCCTGTGAGAATAATATGCTTTCTCGAAGATATCGCTCAACTTTTCATGTCCCGGCAACATTCGCTCAAAGCATTCCTCATGAATGCTGTTGGTATTGCTTAATATGAAAATCCTGTACTTGCCCGACAAGCTCTCAAGTGTAAGAGCCCTCTCTTTTGGTATTCCTATCAGCATTGCATTCCAGGCATCAATAATATCCTGGCGGGTCACACCCTCCAGCGCAAGAGCCTCCAAACCATCCAAAAACTCTTCACTGTCTATGGCTCCAATCTCATAGTCTGTCTGCAAGCTGCTGCGCAAATACCCATGTTCCAGATTCATCACATCCTCACCGAAAAGCCTTCTGAATCCTTCATAGGTGCGTTTTACATCAAGGTCTATTACAACCCCTCCTAGATCAAAAATGATGTTCAATATTCTCATTACACCGTTTGATAATTGAAAAAACTTTGTATTTTTGCATCGCGAAAGCAAAGATAGCTTTTTGCTTTCGATTGGGGCCTATAGCTCAGTTGGTTAGTAGCACCTGACTCATAATCAGGGGGTCGCTGGTTCAAGTCCAGCTGGGCCCACTCTCATTTTAAGCCACTTACAGATATTTTTCTGTGGGTGGCTTTTTTATTTCGTACACAATTTCCTACACATTTCGTATTTTCACATTCACGATACAACAAGTTCAACACTAAAAATTAATCGACATGGAATATTCAATTGCACCAGATGGTATAATATGTGGAGTTACTGACACAGTTTCACCAGAGCAGATTAATCAGATTATAAAGGGGGACTACCATCCCGATAAAGAGGCAAGCATCCTTTTTTCAAGAATGGCTATCATTTTACAAGATTCAGTCAAAAAATGTGTTCCTGAGGAATGGCACATAGATTTCGTTACCCGGAACATCATTTTTCAAAAGAACGACTTCTTCTATGAATCGATGGAAGATAAACAGAAAAAAAATAACCCAAGAAATTTTAGAAAGTATTCAAATCCATGCTGACCGATGGTTTTCTCAGTTAATTAGGGAATCATCCAGGGATGAAGTTTTCCTTTCCATATACACAATTGAAAGTAACTTACAAGAAGAGATAATACAACAAAAATATTTTAAGCGAAACGAAAATGGTTTGTTTCTTTTAGATTTTATCGGCGATATTCTTCTAATGTATAAGAAAAAACTAAAGGTAATAAAGGATCACCAGTAAAAACCTGTGGAATTAAACTCTGTATCAAGCATTATTGTATTGTCTTTTCAACCTTGGCGTTGTAGCTTTAGTACCAACGAACAAGACCACTATGAATGCTTACATTGAATTAGC
>Ga0209723_1001060_pt1 | contig 45530 bp, 37 predicted proteins | sample BiotimSIPDNA_2_FD_185750 | JGI IMG/M metagenome (GOLD analysis project Ga0209723, IMG submission 185750) | Anaerobic biogas reactor microbial communites from Washington, USA - Biogas_R2 time_0 SIP DNA (SPAdes) (version 2) | ecosystem: Engineered > Bioreactor > Anaerobic > Unclassified | place... | reverse complement strand
GCGCATCAGGCGACGACTGCTGCGTATCTGGTTGGCATAACCATAGACGTAAAGTTTCAATAAATCCCTAGGGTCATAGCCGGGACGTCCTGTCGAGGCAGGCGTACTGCGTGTAAACGACAACGCCTCCAAGTCTAAGCCGTCAACAAATGCATCCAGCACACGGACCGGACTTGACTCGTCTACATATTCATCGATTGAGGGGGGAAGGAGAAACTGCTGACGACGATCGTCACCTTGGATGTAGCCCATAACCGAACCTCCGCTGTGAGTCTTCTCTTCCTCTATTTTACTATGTTGCGAGAGAAAAGAGGCCAAATAAAGCCTTAAACGACGAGTTTTCGGACACTCTGGCCACAATTTGTCCCGAAACGCCGTCATACCAGGCGTTTTGGGACTTTTTTATGCCTGAAAATTTTTAACCATTCTCTACAAAAACGTAACAGATATTCGTTAGGTGAGAAGGGTATAATCACAATTAATACGAGTGCATCCAGTTGAGTAGAGGAGCCGAAAGGTTACAGCTCCTCTTACAATTTGATTATGATGCAGTACAGATCGGATCTAATCTCTCTGTTGCGATATTCTTTTCCTTTGAGCGAGGAAGATTAATCCACCTACGGATACGAGCAACAATGACAGCCATGGATAGTATCCGCTACTTTCTCCCGTTTTCGGCAAAGTCTGGTCCAGATCAGTCTCGGCGTTGGTAGTGTCCTCGGTGACTTTTGGGTCTCCCGACTCGCCACGCATGGACACATCTACTGAGATCACGTGTTCCTTGGGTGTGCCCACACTGCCTTGCCATCCATCGCCTTCAAACGAACCACCCTCAACGTAGGTCACGTTGACTGTTTCTCTGTTGGTGGCATTATTCTGAATCTTGACCCTGATCATCAACATGCCTTGAGTGACGCCTGACAGATGATCGGCTCCTTCCAGACCCGGAGCAATAGCCATGATGTAACCCGGAGTCGTACTAGGCATTATAAGCAATTGTCCATCACTGGAAGCAGAAACAAAAGTAAGTCCGGGCGACAGCGTGTAGCTAACAGTAACAGCTTTCAGATGCTTGATCTCGTCAGGGGCTTTATAAGGAACCTCAATGACACACTCATCGCCGAGTTTTTCGGCCAGCACGGTTTGGGCAAGCGCACTTAGCATCAATACTGCTACAAACAATAGCAAAAATAACTCTTTCTTATTTTTCATGGCAGCTCCACCTTTCTAAGAAGCAATGGTCACACCGCTTCTTCGCGGTGAATATCGATTGCAACTCCGCCACCGGTTCACTTTCCAAGCGATTGATCCCGATAAAGGAGATGTACAGATTAATTTGAGTAATTATTAGTATATTTAGGAAATCATTTTTTTGGAATACCCGTTTTTCGGCAAAATAGTCTATGAATTCGTTGTGTGGATATTCTCAAAGAGCATACAAAATATCATGCCTACATAGTGACGCTGAAATTGACAGTACTACTACTACGAAAATAAGTTGGAGCAGAGCCCTCCTTCTACACCACAAATTGCACCCAAATTACGAAAAAACAGCCCCCTTCTATGAAGGGGCGAAAGATATTCTTTAAGCTTACAGAAATAATCCGAAAAGTGCGGGGAAAAGTGGAAAAAGCTCAGTTGTGTTTTTTATGAATTATTTCAATCTAATGTAGTATTCTCGAGCAAAACCGTAGGTATAACATTGAAGGCAAAAATGGAGAAAGCACAACGGATGTCGATTCAGGATGGAGAAATCATCAAACTGTTCTTTGAACGTTCAGAACAAGCTATACGAGAACTGGAGACAAAATACGGAAATGCTTGTTTAAAGCTCTCGTACAATATTCTGGGCAACAGACAGGATGCGGAAGAATGCGTGAACGATGCGTATTTGGGTGTCTGGAATGCGATTCCGCCTGCAAAGCCGGATCCGTTGTTGTCGTTTGTATTGAAGATTGTCAGAAATCTTTCATTAAAGAAATACTGGAAAAATAGGGCGATAAAACGAGATAGCGCCTATACCGTTTCGATTCATGAAATCGAGTTGTTTCTCGCAACACCAAATACAACGGAGAGTGAAATTGATGCACGAGAGCTGGCAAAAATGATTGAGGAATTCTTGGGCATGCAGACGACTGAAAACCGCGTGATTTTTTTGCGCCGCTATTGGTTTTCTGACTCTTATAAGAATATAGCAAACCAGATGGGACTTTCAGAAAAAGCTGTCTCTGTCCGCCTCACTCGTATCCGTCGTAATTTGAGAGAATTTTTAATTCAAAAGGAGGTATTAGTATGAATGCAGAAGTTTTTTCAGACGCAATGGATGTCATTGACATCAAATATGTCGAGGAAGCTATGTGTTATCGGAGAAAAAAGATATCTGTGCCGTGGATCAAGATTGGTGCAGTAGCTGCTGCTTGTATTTTGTTAGTGGGTACCTTCACCATCTATAACTTTAGCAAACAGAATCAGCAGGGAGTCTTTGAAATTGAACCAACGAGAACATTGCCTTCGGAAAAAGTTGAGGATACAAAAAACAGCATAGGTAGCGAAACCAATCAAGGTATCTCAACGGGTGAATGTGCAGCTGATATGCATCGTCCGGCGGGTTATCACCCTCGGATCGGCTCTGCGTTAGCGCTGAAGCTTTCACTACACAAAGAATCGCCGGAAATGGTCTACGACGTAGTGATTCCCTGCTTTCATCGCTTTGGAGAAGACGATTGCATAGTCGAGAGGTTGAGTGATCGTCTCAATACAACATCTTGGAGGCGTTGGGCTCGCATTCAATGGCCAGATCGTGGTATAGAGGAAAAATATCACGCTCAGCTTACTCTCGATCAAATAAACGTCGTTGTGGAAGCCGGTCTTTCGTGTTTCTATATTGGATCGGGTGAAGGCAACTTAGCTGATATGAGTTTCGATAATCCAAAGGGCATTGAGACGTACTGTGAGCTTGTGGGAGATATGTACACGTTCGCCTCCGATGGGAGTATCGTACACAAGCCAGATCTTTTGGTAGAAGGACTAGTCGAGCTTGAACCGTAAAACTCAAATCTATGAACTTCAACGCGCACTGCATATTGCCAATGGATAGGATAGTTCTAAAGCCCCGTCCATTGGTTGTGCATTTTTTGCATGGCACAAAACTATCCGATAGTTGTACAATGTTTAGACAATAGCCTGTCGAGAGCAAGTTAGAAATTGTGAAATCAAGGTTTTATTTGTTTAGCATTTGTTTGACATCAGGAGCGCTAGCAATCCCTGTTGCGACAAATCTAAATTTGTCTCTTATACGTTATATCTCATTTGATATGTCATATCCATCACGGGGGTTCCAAATACTTTTCCTGCATCCATTACATCCGTCGCGTAAATACGCCCCATAATCTCATACTTATCAAAGTGTTCGACAAATCCATCTAAATCACCCAAGGAACGTTTTATGATATTTTCATCAAGTCCTGCAGAAACTATGTAATATACTTCTTTTTCCCCAAGGTGTTGCCATATCGGATAAGTTCTATCGATAAACGTTTTCATCTGTGCACAGATACCGTAAAAATAAACAAGTGTTGCCAATACAAGAACATCTGCGTTAATAAATTTCTTTAATACATCAGCCATATCATTGAAAGTAGCATGAAAACCTGTAAAAGCTATTTCTATGGGAAATGTTTTGTTGACAAGCAAAACGATAACAAAGTCACTATTCAACCATATTATGGCGATAGAATGCGTATTTGCAAGAAAACGCTTGTTCTAAAGTGCGTATTTGAAGAAAATTGCTTGTTTTAGAATGCGTATTTGTAGTATGGTGTACATAAAGATTTCAGAGCGTCTGCGAGGAGAGGCAAATGTTTAGAAGGAAAGTATACGACAAGCTACTGGAATGGAAGGCAACTTCAAACGGAAAAACAGCCTTGTTGATCGAAGGAGCAAGGCGTGTCGGGAAGACAACGATCGTCGAAGAGTTCGCCAAAAATGAATATCAGTCGCACATCTTGATCGACTTTGCATTTGCCACGACCGGAGTGAAAGAATTATTTCATGACATCAGTGATTTGGATTATTTGTTTTTGCAACTGCAATTGCAATTCAAAGCCGATTTACATGAGAGACGTTCGTTAATTATATTTGATGAAGTTCAATTATGTCCTCAAGCTCGCCAAGCAATTAAAAAACTTGTACAAGACGGGAGATACGACTATATCGAAACAGGCTCCCTTATCTCGATAAAGAAAAATGTACAAAATATCCTGATACCCAGTGAGGAAAGAAAGATCGAAATGTTTCCCATGGATTTTGAAGAATTTCTTTGGGCAACGGGCGATCATACTACTAATGAGCTTCTAAGAAAAATATTTAGCGAGAAAATTTCATTAGGGCAGAGACAAAACAGAGAGTTGATGAGAAAGTTCAGACTGTATATGCTTGTCGGAGGCATGCCGCAAGCTGTGAACGCATATCTGGAAACTAATAACTTCAAGTATGTGGACGAGGTAAAGCGAGATATTCTCAATCTCTACGAGGCTGACTTTTACAAAATTGATCCAAGTGGAAAGATATCCATGCTTTTTGCTGCAATTCCTTCAGAGTTGAGCAGAGATTCTTCAAGATACCAAGTCTCCAGCGTGCTGAAAAACCATAGAGCATCGGCAATATCGAACGAAATCTCTGAGCTTGTATCCTCTAAAACAGTTCTCATTTCCTATCATGTGAATGATCCGGCCATCGTGATGACAACAAGTTTGAACACGGGGCAATTCAGGCTTTTTATGGCGGACACGGGACTCATGGTAACGCTCATGTTTAAAGACAAAGATTTTACGGACAACATCATTTATGAGAAGTTATTAAGTGATACGTTGCCAAAAAATCTGGGTTTGTTTTATGAAAACATTGTTGCTCAAACGTTAACTTGCAATGGGATCAAGTTGTTTTATAACACTTATTATGATGAAATTCAGAAGAGGATTTTCGAAGTTGACTTCCTATTAGCAGAGGGTCATAAAGTCAGCCCCCTTGAAGTAAAATCATCGAAATATCGAGTACACAGGTCGATAGATGAATTTTCAAAAAAGCATTCAGACAGGATTAATTCAAAGTATGTCGTCCATACCAAAGATTTGAAGAAGAGCGGCGATTTGCTTTACTTGCCATTCTATCTGGTTCAATTCATCCGATAGTTTGTACAGATCATCTCACCAAATACGCTATCTTGCCCTTGCTATATAAAAAAACTCATTGTATTCAAATATTCCTTCTCCGCCTCACTTATTCCAAAACCACGCATGACGGGGTTTTAGGTTTTTATGTTCTTATAACTCCGGAAGGCTGCTATTCCATGTTTCTGATATTAAAACGAAGGACTTTCATATTTAATTGGATCAAAGACGTTATAATAATAAAGGGATAACTATTTTCAAGTGACGACACGCACGAAAGGGTTCAATGGATATGTTGCACTTTCAAATGTACGTAGTGGTATCCGCTGTTGATATTGAGAAAGCTATTGGAAACTTTTTCAAGTACGGTCTGATCATACTCGCATTGATGGCGGGGCTTTTCATCTTTGCCAAAATATACAAATTCATCTCTCATCTGTCTGCGGAAATAAAAATGGAAAAGCATGGCGTCAGGAGGGTGGAAATCACGGATGTCAACATCGTAACAAAGGATGACTCCCTTGAACGTGCCGGATTCGGCTACATGGTCGCTGGCGACCGCGGGTGGTTGCTCGGAGCCATGATGGGACAGAAATACGATGAGCTGAAGTCGGTCAGTTTCAGGATCTTCTACAAAAACAATACGGAGCAAAAGGTGATATGTGTCCCCAAAGACCGTCTCTTCGATGTGCTTATTAAGATAGCCGACGACTGATGCTGAAAAGGGCTTGCAACATCCGGTGTGAGCTCTTCAAGGCAAAGGGTCTGACTTATTCTTTCGTCTGATCAATCATCTCGAACAGTATTTTCTCAAGATCGGCACGAAGCAATTCAGCTATGTACTGCTGTTCTTCGTCTGTCATCTTTTTATATTCATAACTAGTTTCCGCCCGGTATTCTTTTCTACGGTTCGCCTTCTTCTAGGAGCATCCATAAACGCATGTCACTGGAGACGTCATTATTCTGCCATCCCTATGGGACATCCGGATGAGACATCCGATGGCGTTTTTTGTTTAGCGTGTCAGCTCAGCGTTTTCCACCTCCTACCTAGATATAGGACAATCGAAAGACAGATGACCGTGAGCATGAAGAATGGCATGGCATGGAGAGGAAAGTTCTCGCCCGTTTCCACCGGTGGAACTGACGCTTCGTTCAAAAGCGTCACGGTTAATGTCTCGCCGTCATCCGACAGCGTCACGTCCGTTACTTTCTCGTTCAAGTCATAGCCCATTGGAGCTTTTGTCTCCACAAGGCGGTAGTCGCCGTAGGGGAGTCGCAAGATGGTGATTGTACCCTCGGCGTTCGAAACAACGGACGTAAGATCGCCCGTCGCATCAGCGATGTACACGCCATCTTCTAGGCGGAAACGCATCAACACAGGCTCTTCGCCGTCACGCAAGCGATAGAGCTCGAACGTTGCTCCTTCAAGCCGTTGCCCGTTCTCCCTATCTTCTTTCACGATGGCAAGCGAGGTCGGCTCGTTCGTAAACTCAGTGACGCCGGTGACGTTACCCAGTTCATCGATGGTGAACGTGAATGTCTCTTCGTTCAGGATGTAGCCTTCGGGTGCAAGGACTTCGCGGAATGTGTACGTGCCGGCGGGGAGTCCTTTAATCAGGACTTGTCCGTTCTCATCGGTCGTGACTTCACGTACTAGGTCGCCCGCTTCATCGAAGATTTGGATGACCGCGCCCACAACAGGGTTGCCCGTCACAAGGTCGGTCTTCTCAAGCGTGACCTCGTTCATCTCGTTTTCAAGGTCAATGACAACGGGAGACGTGACGTCGGAGTTGTCCTTCACTGTGAACGCGATGGGGTTGCGCAGACGCTTATAGCCGGGCGATTCTTTTGTTTCAGAAAACTCGTACTCGCCGATAGGGAGTCCATAGATCAGGATCGTACCGGCAGCGTTTGTAGTCAGTATGGATGAATTGCCCGCATGGGCAAATTCTTCCCATACGTAGGCGTTCAACGCTGAGTCGTAAACGAATCGTTGGGCGTTCCCGCCCTTGTCTTGAATCTGGAACTCAACGCCTTCAAGGGCTTCGCCTGTCTCTTTGTCTTGCTTATGAATTTCAACACGCGTGAGCTTGTTGCGCATCACGACAGGCTGCACCTCGCCGGTATCAAGAACCGTGAACTCAATATCGGTCGCTATGGTGTATCCTGCAGGGGACAGCGTCTCGCGAAGGATGTACGTCACGCCAACTTTCAGTTTCAGGATGACGTGCGGTGTGTCGGTCGATACCCACTCTTCCACAACCGCGCCGCTCTCTTTTTCAATCACTTGTAAGTGAGCGCCGGGCAACTCTCCGTCACCTGTGATTTTCTTCTTAGAGAGTTCAATCACGGTCGGGGCGTTACCGATCCTTACATCAAGCGTCTTGCCGACAAGAGGGATTTCCACATAGTCGGTATCTCTCGTGATCTCGAACGTGATGTCACCGATAGAGGCATATCCGTCCGGAGCTTTGACTTCTCTCAAAGTGTAGGTGCCGATCGGCAGTCCGCTCGCTGAGATGGCGATGCCGTCATCATTTGTGACGAGGCGATCTACGGTGACCGGACGTCCGTCAACAATGACAGTGAAGGTCACAAGGTCTCCAACCGAATCATAAATTTGGAACTCTGCGCCGTGGAGCAGTTCGTCGGTCGTTGAATCACTCTTGATGATCCGAAGTCTCAGCATGATGCGCTCGTTTCGCACGTACTGAGTTACTTCTTCATCATGACAGACGATCTTGACCTCGAAGTCGTCATCACTGATGTAAAACTCTTCGGGTGCGCCCGTCTCGCGAAGGATATACGTGCCGGTGCGCAGGTAGGGTGTGAGCGCCATGCCGTCGCTGTCTGTCGTCAATGTCCCGACTAGATTGCCATAAAGGTCAACGGCGGGTGTGTCATCCGGATTGAACAGCTCAAATGTTGCGCCTTCAATGGGGGTCGCTTCGCCTTGCGCCAACTTGATGACGCGAATCTTTCCGCGGATCGGCTCGTTTTCGATCGTCATCTCAACTTCGACAACAGGCGTGTTTGCGTCTTTATATGCAACCGTTACATTGTAGACCGTATCGTTGGGAACAAAGTCGGCGGGTGGTTTTAACTCTTTCACCGTATAGTCGCCTAACGGCAGGATCTTAGAGATTGCCACGCCGTTAGCATCGGTCGTGATCGTGTCAACAACTGTGTCGCTATCGTCGCGAATCTCGAAGATTGCGCCGGCAAGCACTTCCTGACTGATCGAATCTTTCTTGACGATCTTGATGCGACCTTCGGCTACATCGTTGCTCACCGTCTTAGCCGTCACGACAACGGGCGTGTTCATGTCCTTGTATGTCAAAGACATGGTGATCGGCGTCGGATCGAGAATGTAAGGCGCCGGAACATACGTCTCCGTCACGGTGTACGTCCCTAAGGGCAGAAGCCTTGTCTGCGCCTTCCCTTGTGCGTCCGTTGTGAGTGTGGCGACAAGTGCGTTCGCCGCGTTCCTAACTTCGAAGATAGCTCCTTGGACAGGCGTATTGTTATCGCCTTGCTTGATAATCTCCAAGCGCCCTCGTGCGGCATCGTTGCTCACCGTCTTAGCCGTCACGACAACGGGCGTGATCATATTTTTGTACGTCAAAGTCATGGTAATCGGAGTCGAATCGAGAATGTATGGCGCCGGGACAAACGTCTCAGTCACGGTGTACGTCCCTAAGGGCAGAAACCCTGTCTCCGCTTTTCCAAGCGCGTCCGTTGTGAGTGTGGCGACAAGTGCGTTCGCCGAGTTCCTCACTTCGAAAACGGCTCCTTGAACCGGTGTGTTATTTGTACCTTGTTTCGTGAGTTTAATGCGCCCCTGCGCCACATCGTTGCTGACCGTCTTAGCAGCCACGACAACGGGTGTGTTCATGTCCTTGTATGTCAAAGACATGGTGATCGGCGTCGGATCGAGAATGTAAGGCGCCGGAACATACGTCTCCGTTACGGTGTACGTCCCTAAGGGCAGAAGCCCTGTCTCCGCTTTTCCAAGCGCGTCCGTTGTGAGTGTGGCGACAAGTGCGTTCGCCGAGTTCCTCACTTCGAAAACGGCTCCTTGAACCGGTGTGTTATTCGTACCTTGTTTCGTGAGTTCAATATGCCCTCGTGCGCGATGGTTCTCAAACGTAACACCGACAGTCTGATTCGGTATCAAGGTCACTTGCTTTACGGTCGGATCACGCAGGTACGGTGCGGGGACGGAAACCTCGCGGACATAGACGGTCGTACCGGCTCCGATACCAAACCGTTGCGGGACGGTCGTGCCATCGGCTCGCGTCGTCAAACGGATTGTGCTCCCCGCCGGAAACGTCGAGGATTGCGAGAGGTCGAAGACAGCGCCGGCGACATTTTCCCCGGTCACGGCATCCCGTTTCGTCACTCGGACAAAACCGTCGCTCGGCGCATTCGCAATCGGCTCGTCCCAATACACGCTGTTGATCTTGTCCATCTCAATCTCGATCGTCCGCGGCGTCGGGTCGAGCGTATACCCTTCCGGCGCCTTCGTCTCCGTCAACGTGTAGATGCCCGGCTCATACTCCAGCCCCGATACGTATTCGGAGGATGTCATCACAATTTTTTTCACTTCTCCTTTCGGATCTCGCAAATTGAATTCGGCACCCGTCAACCCCGCTCCGGTCGTCGCATCCACCTTCTTGATGCGGAAACCGCCGTAGTCTTGTTGCGAAGGCTCCCAACGCATGCGAAACAAGTTCGAAATGAAGTAGCCTTTATTCGGATCGCCCATATTCCAGTCGCGATCATACCAGTTCGTACTGACCCATCTCGCGCCGCTCATAGAACTCATAGAAATGAAATAGCTCGTATTCGGATTGTAATTCGGGATTTTTAGATACTCGTTCTCCTCGGGCGTGACTTTCCCGATGACGAGCGTCGCGTGCTTGTTCGCACCGTTCGAAGTCGGGCTAAGTGCCGAATCCTTGTCGCCGGAGATGACGATATCGCCTAGGCGCAGCTGACTTATGTCGATGGGCGCCAAATACCGTGTGTAGAGCTGCGGAAGAGCAGTGAGCTGCTGACGCAGAACACCGACGCCGGACGTATCGAACACGATGCCGTTGCTGTCCGCAAAAGCATGGCGCGTCGCAAGCGTCTTCGCAATGGAGTGATACCGCCCGTTGATCTTCGAAGCGGTCGCCGTATAGAGCACATGCGTGACGAGATCGACACACATGAAACCTCTATTTGAAGTCGCCAACGGCAGGTACTCAGTACCCTTAAGGACGTTGTTCGCCGAATAGCCTGTCTCATTGGCGCGGTCGATGTGCGCTTTAGCGGAACGAAGAATCCGCTCGCGCGAGAGAGCTATATCCGTTGGTTGGAGCTCCGATCTTTGGGCAGCCGTATAGGCGTGCACATCCGCGGTTCGGTTTGCGAGAAATATCGCAATGAGGAGCGATAAGAGGCAGATTGCCACGAGGAAACCCGTTTTTAGTCGTTTCATAGAGATAGTGGTATGTCTTTGCATGCACGTTTTCCTTTCATTGACTCAAAGTGTCATGCGGGTCTTGACGATATAAAAAAAGGCCCCGCACAAAGGCCTCTTCTTTTCGTCTTTACCCTACAAGAGACGACAATTTGTCTTATGGATGCAAAGAACGCTTGCCCCTAGAGGAAGCCGTTTGCCGCGATACCAAAAAGCGGCTCCGCCGCTTTTCACACTCGTTATTGCCTTGAGACGTTCTTATCCGCTATTTGCGAACTTTAGCGCCCGTAGCTGATGTACATATACAGATTTTCCGATGAAATGCCGTAGGCGCAGGTCGTCCATGTCGCATTAAACATCTGGTTGTAGTGCCCCGGAGAGGTCTTCACATGTTCCAGAAAATCTTCCACCGTCCATAAGTCGACAAATCCGCCGCACCATCCGCCCGCGGCGTATTCCTCGCCGTAAGTTGCGCTAATCCAGAAATTTTCATTCGATATACATTCCTTCTCACCGTAACAATAATCGCAGCCGGGGCAAGGCATGGGGCGGCGATGTCCGAACAGGCGAAGCTGTTCCTCCGCGCGAATGTCGGCGATCTTTTGCAAAATTGCATCGCCGTACAAAACACGGACATTGTTGCCGATCCTCGCACGTTCTTCATTGATCATGGCGACAAGGTTCGCTCTCGTGAACGGTCGTCCCTGCTTCGTCGGCGTTGTTTTCGCGGAGGTCATGATCGTTTCCGTTATCGTCGTTTTTCTCGTTACCGACGACTTCGCCGCAGTGGTCGATGCGGTCGCCGTCCCGTTCGTTGTGATCGCCGTAAAGGTCGGCAACGGCGTTGCCAGCGTCACAGATGTGGACGCCCAGTCATCGTGTTTCGCGGAAGTACGCCTTGAATGCTGCGCGGAAGTCATGAAGTCTGACTTAAATCTCGTTGTACTTGTGTAATCTACCGCTCCGGTCGTTTCCGCACTTGTTGAGCCTTCCGGCGGCGGGACGATCAGCACACGACATGCGATGATCGCCGTTGTCAGACAGAAGAGCAAGAAAAGACCGAACCACTTGCAGGTGTTGAGTCGTTTCAAGGTCATGGCGTTCCTCCTTTTTCCATCCTATGACCCCGGGAGATGAAAAAATGCGCCATTTTGGCGCATTTACCATAAGAATCGACTCCAAGCGTCATCTCGTGTACGAATTATTGGAAGATAACCGAACGGTTACAACCTGAACGTGTGATCATACTGCAATGATTAGTCGACGTCTATTGTTCCTCCCACATCTTCAGTGCGATATAATTACTGAAAGTGGAAACTGCCATCGGCGTTCCATAGTTCTTTTTTGCGATAAATGGCGGGAGAACAATTAGACTTTATGCGTGGTGTCATGTCATGGTTTGACTTGACCCGCCCGATAAGGAGGTCAATATGAAAAGATGCCCGAATTGCGGCGCCGAGGAGGAAGACCAAGCAAGATTTTGTTCGTCGTGCGGGACTCCCCTTGCACCGGTTGCCGAAGAACCAGTATTAGAAAGCGCAAGCGAGACGGTAGAACCGCCCGCTCAGCCGGTCGACCCGCAAGTCGAACAACCAGCGCCATCGGAGGCACCGGAGGACGATGTTGAGCTCACTCCACCCGTGTACGGCGGTTATGAGCCTCCGGTGCAGCAAGAACAACCTGCGTCGTCGGAGGACTGCTACGCACCCGCTCCGCCCACATACGGGTATGAGCCGCAGACACAGCAAGAACAGCCGGCACCGCCGGCGGGCTACCACGCACCTGCTCCGCCCACATACGGGTACGAGCAACAGCAACCTACAACATATGGATATGCTCAACAGCCTCCATCGTATCAAGTGACGCAGGCTTACGGTTACCCGCTTCAGGAACCCGTGGCGCCTAAACCGAAAAAGAAGCGACGCTGGCTCATTCCTGTCATTGCGCTCGTCGTGGTAGCCGCCCTCCTTTTGGGCACATTCCTGATCTTTGGCGACCAGATCAAGAGGCTCTTCGGTTTACCTGCGCCTGATCCTGCACCTGCGCCTGCACCTGCGATTAACTGGATCGATGCTGAAAAAGCGTTGCTGTCTGCAGATGATGCTTCCATGTTGGGAGTTTTACAGAGCATCGTCACTCAAAAGCTGGATCAGAAGAAATTCGGCATGGAAACGTCCATATCGATTGACGTGAATGTCGATGATCCCGATGCCGCCGCCATTCTCGACGTGGTGAGAAAATTGCGACTGACTTTCGGAGGCAAAATCGATACCGGCCAAGATGACCTGCGTTTCCATGCGAAAATCGGACTCGGCAATCGTGATAAGGCAGATGACTCCTTCACGCTTCAAATCTACAACGTCGACGGCAACATCGTCGTCGATGCGATACCGATCATCGAGAAACCGCTCGTCTTCCGACCCGAAGCCTTTGAAGAATTGCTGGATGTAGACGATGGGGTTTCAGGCCTTTTCAGCGGCGATCTCTCCGAGATTACGGACATCATGAAGAGCCTCGCGGACCTCTTGTCTTCCTCTGAGAAGATTGGTCATGACTTGCTTGACATCGTCGCCAAGTACGTGGAAAAACCGGAAGTCGAAAAAGGCGCGGAGCTTTCCTTAGCGGGAATCTCACAGAAGTTCACGAAGCACACGATCGTCATCAATGCCGAGAAGACGCCCGATATGCTGAAAGGGATTCTCACCTATATCCGTGACAACAAAGATATCCGCAAAGTCATTGAAGAGTTTGGCGCTTTCTCCGAGAAGCTCGATCCCCCCGCCCCGGACAACACGTATAGCAGTTCATTTAATTACGATGATTTTGTAGCGGCGATCAATGATGCAATCAAAGAGATCGAAGACAACCGGGACGATTACTCGATCGAGTTCCGGCGCGAACTCTTCCTCGACGACAAAGGCAAACCGCAAGCAGGCACGCTGACCGTTTTCATGATCGACGGTGAAGACAAAGAGCAAGTCATTACACTCTCTCACGTCCACGTAGAGGCGAAAGACAAACACGCATTCAAATTTTTCGTTCAGCCAGAAGGTGAAAATGCCGTGTTCTTTTCGAGCGAGTATACGCTCAACAACAATCTCTATACGGGGACGTTCAAGCTCGGCACAGCCGATGATGGCGATGATGAACAGATTATGGTTAACGGTACCCTGGACAACTTCGGTTTTGAAGAAGCCGACGGACAAGTTTATCCCGTTGGAAAACTCGTCATCAAACCGCAATTCCCCGATACGGACGAGAACTCTTCGATCCCGATGCAGGGGGGCGCCTTTACATACGAAGGCAAAGTCGAAGAGAGGAGTGACGGCTCTCACTTAGTGGCAACGATAGGAGTTGAGGTTGCGGACGACATGATGCCCGGCAAGTTAACCGTTTCGCTTGATCACAGAAGCCTTTCAGAGAATGACATCGCGTTTGAAACCGCGCTGCCGTTCGATTACATTGACGTGCGGAGTCTCGACACGCTTGAAGAACTCCTCGGAGACGATCCCGGAATCATGCTCAGACTCATGCAAGTCTTGGCGGAGCTCGGCATCGATATGGAAACATTCTTCCGCGATATCGAATAATCGCCATGGAACCCTTGTGCATGCTTTAGCTTTCCGCTACATGCACGGAACAGAAAACACTTTCAATGAACCGGGCGCTATGGGCTGCGTAGCGCCCGGTCAACGCTCGGAATCGTGAAATTCCGAGCTCACAAAAACGGACGATTACAGAGCAAACGGGGGAGCGAATGAACGAAGGTCTGACTGTACGCAATTTGAGAAAAGCGATGCGCGGAACTGAGGTTCTCAAGAACCTTTCATTCGACCAGCCTACCGGCAGCATCTATGGCATATCCGGCGATAACGGCGCCGGCAAAAGCACCTTATTGAAGATCTTGGCTTCCGTTCTCATTCCCGACAGAGGCCATGTTTCGTTTTCGGGCATACCGCTCAGCGACAAGGCGGAATGGAGATCGCTCATCGGATACGTTCCGCAGGAACTCGCCTTGGACGACCGGCTACGTGTACGTGAAACGATCGAATTTTGGGCTGCCGTCCGCGGCATGCCCGTCTCGATCAGGAAAGCGATTGTCAAGAGCGCTATGGCCGATCCTCTCATCTCCGATTTCGTCAACAAGCCGATTCGAGAGTGTTCAGGCGGCATGGCGAGGCGAGCGAGCCTCGTTGTCGGCCTCTTCGGCGATCCGGCGTTGCTCTTGCTCGACGAGCCGTTCTCCGGTGCCGACGCTCGAAGTCGCGCCATGATGACGGAACGTCTCCGACATCTCCGCGATCGCGGACGAACCATCCTCATCGCCAGCCACGTCGAGAACACGCTGACTTCTCTTTGCGACCGCGTGCTGCACCTCGAAGGCGGCCATTTCCCCGACGTCGATATAAATGCGCCGACTCGATGAGGCATCCCGCATGAAAGGTCACGATCGCCAAAGGCGCGACGGCTTAACGACGGTTCCCGCGTCTTTTCGCGAAAGGATCCGATCTTTTCTTGTCATTTTTCTCAACGATTTACGCAAGGCACAGACGGGGCTGCTCATCGTTCTTCTCATCTATTCCGTGCTCATCGCGCTGATCTCACCCATATTAAAGAGCGAAGAGAAAGCGGATTCGCTCGGTCAACACTTGCAATTCTCCGTATCGATTGTCGATGAGGCGAATTCGTACTTCAGCGAGCTTATCGCCGAAGTCGTCAAAGACGTCAAATATCTCGATCAAGTCTATTTCGATACGTTTGAAAAGGCGAAAGAGCGCCTCGATCGAAACGAGACGATTCTGTTCTTCACCATCCCTCCCGATCTGTTTGAACAGACGCGCACAGGCTCCGTCAGAGAATCGATACATCTTTATCTCAATCCGCAGAAACCGATGGAGGCGTCAGCAATCGCGACGCTCATTCGACAGTACTACTTCGCGATCGACCGTATTTACAGCGCCGTTTTCGGCTACCAGAAAGAATACGTAAAACTGGGCGGCGAAGAGGATCAATCGTGGCTGCAAACGACGAAGCACGCCCTCAATTCACTGAGCGCTTATTTCACAAAAGATCGCTTTGTCGAAAAGGGCAGAACCCCCGATCAGAGCGCCATTTACCATGCGCTGTCCGGCATTCTCGTGCTGTTTGCCTTTATCCCCGCGATGGGGGTCCTCTACCAGACGAGTCGCCTGCACGAAACGGACCTCGAGGACAGAACGATACTCATTGCCGGTCGTATCTCGCCCGCCATCTCGCGCGTGTTGATCGGACTTATCTGGTGGATCGCGCTCGTCATCCCGTGGCTTATTGCCTTGCGGATCGCAGGCGTCCTAGAGACGCTGCTCCCGACCGCGCTTGTCCTCGCGGGCGTCTATCTTTTCGGGGCTTGTCTCATGCTCTTCGTCGGTCGCGCGCATGCGCCGACCGTCGGCGTGTTCCAAGTCGGGTGGCTCATCTTCTTCGCGCTCATATTGTTCGGCGGCGTATTCTATCCGACGTCGCTGTTTCCCGCTTGGCTGCGCGCGGGCGTGCGCTTCACGCCGATGCACGCACCCATGGAAGCCGTGTTCACCGCGTTGTCAGAAAAAGGTTCGGTCGCGACAAATAACGTGCTGTTGTCCTTTTGGGCTGTTCCTCCTGCAATGGCGCTTGGCTTTATCAGGATTAGAAGGAGGCGCTTATGCGATTAAAGTGTCATCTGACTTTGATTCGGCTGAAACTAAGCATGATGGTGCGCCGACCCTTCATGATCGCATTCTGTCTCGTCATGCCCGTACTCATGTCGCTCTTCGCGGGCTCAACGCTCGCGCGCAACGACCTCTCGGCGGTGCGCGGGGGGTACGTGGATCGCGCGAAGAACGAGTCGAGCGAGGAACTGATTGAACTGCTCAAGTCGAGCGGTTTACACTGGGCGGAAATATCGGAAGATGAATCCGAGCGCGCCATCGCAACAGACACCGTGGATGGCGTCATCATCATTCCCGCTCATTATGGCAACCGAGCCGCAACGGACAGAAAAGTCGAAAAGCTGTCTGCCGACACCGAGGCAGCCGCCAAATACCTTCCCGGCAAAAACGCGATCGCCAGCGATCTTGTCATCGAGAGCTTCCTGATCTCCGCCCTTGCCATGACGCGCGAATCAATACTGATCGACGATTTGCTGACAATGACGGACGGCACGTCCATTTCCCGCGAGGAGATGTACGTCCGATTGCGAAAAAGCGCCGAAGTGACGCGCGCAGAGGGAGCGAGCCTGAAACTTGAACTCCACAATTTACAGGAAGACCAAAGGGCTCAGATCGTCCAGATCCCCGATTTTGCCGTTGAGATACTCTTCTTGTCCATCTTTTCGCTTCTTGCCAGTCTTATGATCGCGGACCCGGCAACGCAACAAAGGCTTCGCTCCATCGACGGCGGACCTTTGCGCGACTATCTCTCTTCGCTCATCGCTCTGGCGATCGCCGGCGTCATTCAACTGTCGCTCATGGCGGGACTCACAGAGCTCATCATCCCGGGCGTCAATCGCCCGGACGGCTACTGGCTTGTCATGGCGGTCTTCCTCTTACTCATGCTCGCTTTCGGTCAACTTGTATCGCTGATGCCTTCGGAACAGCGCTTCGTGCCGGCATCGCTCGTGCTCTTCATCTTCGCTCTGATCGGCGGCACGTTCATCAGGCTACCGTCCGCCTTTGTCGACCGCATCGGTCAATACACGCCGCACGGGTGGGCGTTCGCCCGTCTGAGCGGCATGCCGACGACCTTGCCTCTCCTCGCCGTCGCGGGCATCGGTTTCGCACTTCTCATTCTCTCTTACGTTCTGCAAACGCGCTGTCATTGCTTAATGAAGTAATCGTCCATAGCGGCTCGATCGGACGAGCGAAGCGCATCCGCGTCGATCGGCGATCTGCAGCTTCGCGACGCCTCTTTTCGTTGGATTTTGTGTTTCGGGACCTGCTCTGTCGTAATTCTGTACGAACTGTCGTTTTTCGTTTCGGAGCTGCATGGATTACCAGCTTCGCGACGCGTCTTTTCGCAGAAAATCATGTTCCGGAGCGGGCGTCATGGTAAAGTGAAAGAAGAAAACAATAGCAACGCATTCGGCACAATACTTGCGCCCTAATCGGCGGAAACAGCATACGTGCGGAGGTGGCGCCATGGCGAAACAAGAGAACTCCATCGAGAAGATCAGAGAATGGCTCGGCCTTGTCCACATTTATTGCGGTGACGGCAAGGGAAAAACGACGGCGAGTGCAGGTCTGGCGGTTCGCGCGCGAGGTCACGGATTGAACGTGCTCCTCACGCAGTTTTTGAAAAGCGGAACCTCCGGCGAGCTTGAACCGTTGCGGTCTTTGGGCGTCGAGGTGATCTCGGGATCTTATTCGCAGAAATTCGTTTTCATGATGAACGCGGAAGAGAAGGCGGCGACGCGCCATCGTTGCGAGACGCAGTTTCGAGAGGCGATCGCCCGAAGCCGCGAAGGTATTGACCTTTTGATCCTCGACGAAGTCATGGGCGCCATCGCGACCGGGATGCTCGATGAACAGGAGGTCATCGATTTCTTAGAATCGAAGCCGCCCAACTTAGAGGTCGTCCTCACGGGTCGCGATCCTTCAGAGACGCTGATCGATCTCGCCGACTACGTCTCGGAAGTCGTCATGCGAAAACACCCCTACGAGACATCCGGTCTCACCGGACGAATAGGTATCGAGAGATAGGAGAATAGCGACATGCGCGCACATCACGACACGATTTTGACCATCGACTTGGGCGGCGAACTCGCCCGCGTGATCGTACATAAAATCCGCGATTTGAATGTCTACTGCGAACTGATCACGCCGCATCGCGCGATCTATCGGGAGACCTTGACGGATGAAACGCTCAATGGCATCGTCGTCACGGGAAGGATTGACTCGACGGTCTGCGCCGATACGGCGACTGATTGTACGACTCCCTCGCTCTGGGAAAAGATCCTCTGCGCGGATGTGCCCGTGTTCGCCATCGGAACGGCGGCAATTGAGATGTTGAGAGCGAGCGGATTTGACGACGAGAACTTGTTCTTCGATGTTGAACTCGTCGCCATGAAAAAACCGGGTGAACAGGTCGTCGTCCTTGAACCGTTTTCGGTCGGTGATCACTTAGAGCCGTTTCTGTTCGACGTCTGCGGGTGCTCAGGGGACTGGACGGTAGAGGCGTTCATCGAAGAGACCGTGGCCGATGTCCGCAAACAGGTCGGCGATAAACACGTTGTCTGCGGTCTCTCCGGCGGTGTCGATTCGTCGGTTGTCGCCATGTTGATTCACAAGACCGTCGGCGACCAGCTGACGTGTATTTTCGTCGATCACGGGTTTATGCGTAAAGATGAACCGAAGATGATTCGCGAGATGTTTGCCGACATGTTCAAGATTCGCCTCATCTCTGTCGACGCGTCCGACCGCTTCATCGAGCGCGTTGAAGGTGTCCTTGATCCCGAGCGCAAACGCAAGATCATCGGCGAAGAGTTCATCCGCGTCTTTGAGGAAGAAGCCTCAAAAATCGGCGGCTCCGCCTTTCTCGCTCAGGGCACGATCTACCCCGATGTCATTGAAAGCGGTGACGGCGGCGAAGTCGTAAAGAGCCACCACAACGTCGGCGGACTTCCTGAAAACATCGACTTCATCGGCATCGTCGAGCCTCTGAATGTGCTTTTCAAAGAAGAGGTTAGAGCCGTCGGGCGCGCCTTGGGACTCCCTTCATCGCTCGTCGACCGCCAGCCGTTCCCCGGACCCGGTCTCGCCATCCGCTGTCTCGGCGGCATCACGCGCGAGAAGCTCGAAATCCTCCGCGAAGCCGACGCCATCTTCCGCGATGCCATCGCCGAGCACGGCTTCACCGACCTCGTATCGCAATACTTCGCCGTCATGACGGGACTTCAATCGGTCGGTGTCGTGGACGGTGTCCGCACCTACGACTACACCATCGCCCTCCGCGCCGTCAAAACCGACGACTTCATGGTCGCCCGACCCGTCGAATTCCCCTGGTCTTTCCTGCAATACGTCACGAAGCGCATCACCTCTGAAGTCCCCCACGTGAGTCGGGTTGTGTATGAGTTGACGGGGAAGCCTCCGGCGACGATCGAGTGGGAGTGAGAGGGGTTCATGATGCATGCAAGGCTCATGGTGCAGAAGAGCCGGAATATATCGTCCATGCCGGAGATATTATGGTCAAGTTCAAGGTCCTCCAAAGTGCCATTGTGACAGGTTCCAAAGCGACATGTGTCACAATGGATGTCTCAATAGAAGAAGGAATCTTACATTTGATCAGAGATAATAGAGATATTACAACGAATGAAATGACTGGGTATTTGGCAGTAATCCCTTGGTAACTTAACCTATTATCCCCGGCGATTTGAACTCGGAAAAGGCGCGGTCGTATTTGACTTACAATTTTAAAAATAAGAAACTACGCTTTAAGCTGTGTTGCTATTACACGGAACGTCTGCTAAAATGACCGTGTGGTCGCAACAACAACGCGGGAGACAAACAATATGAATTACTCTGGAAAATTAAAGAATTTACTTGATGAAAATTCTGGCATCCTCACCACATCTCTTGTAAGGGAAAATGATATACCCACAGTTTACTTGACGCGTTTAACCAGAGAGGGAAAACTTAAGCGAGTCGAGCGCGGTATTTATATATCGCGGGACGGCATTTATGATGAATTGTTTATATTTCAAACCAAGTACCCGAGAGTAATTTTTTCCTACGAAACGGCTTTATACATTTTGAATTTATCAGATAAAATTCCGGCCGAAATAAACGTGACCGTAAATTATAATTATAAATTCAATAAAAGACCCCAAAACACCCGGATTTATTATGTTAGTAACGAAATACTAAATCTAGGACTTATTGAAAGAGAGAACAATTTAGGAAAACTCGTAAGACTATATTCAGCGGAGAGAGTTCTTTGCGATTTTATCAAGAACCGATCGGATATGGATCCGGAGATTTACATTAAACTTGTAAAAACTTATCCAAAATATCCAGATAGGGATATACACGAATTATTCAATATTGCTCAAAAAATGGATATTATTCAAGAAGTTCAGGAGATCATGGAGCTCGTTTATGAATAAAGGTAAATTGAATGCAATGATACAAAAAGTCAGTCAAAACACAGGTATTGTTTACAATTCAGTCCTTGCCTATTACTTTATGGAGGATGTTCTCTTAAAGATTTCTAAATCTGAATACAGGGATAATTTTATTTTTAAGGGTGGCTTTTTGTTATCTAATATAGTTGGGATCAGTTCAAGAGCTACTATGGATATGGATTTCCTCCTCAAAAACAAAGAACTTTCAGAAGAAGCTATAGAGCAAATCTTTGATAAAATTTTGAATATTAAACGCGTTCCTATCACCTATAGGATTGACAGTATAAAACCTATTAGAGAACAGAATTTCTACGGCGGATTTCGAGTCATGTTATTGGCAAGATTTGAAAACTTACGACAATATATACCTTTAGACTTTGCTACAGGGGATATTGTTACGCCCTGTCCCATTGATTACGATTACGTAAGTATTTTCGATCAAGAGAGAATCTCTGTAAAGGCGTATCCCCTTGAGACTATGGTTGCCGAAAAAATGGAAACAATATTTTCTAGGGGATTCTTAAATAGCAGAAGTAAAGATTATTTTGACCTTTATTTGATTTGCAAACTGCAAGAAGACAAAATTGACGTAAAGCTTTTAAGCAATGCTATTAAGAACACGTTCTCGTATAGAAATACGAAATTCGATCTTGTGAAATTAAATGACTTAATTCATCAGTTGCGTAATAATCATATTTTTATCGAGCGATGGAAAACATATAGAAAGAAGAATAGTTTTGTAGGTGATCTTGAATTTGGAGAGGTGCTGGATACGATTTCGGAGTTGCTGCTCTTATTAGAATCTCTTGGGACTGTTCAAATAAAAAACGCTGCAGAACATCTTAATGACGAAGACGTACAATGATTAAGTGTAATGATCGATTGTTGTAATACCGCAAACAGAAGAGAATATAGGGAAAAAGCGGGGAAATATCCTAGCATGACACCTCAAGAGTCAGGTTGAATGTCAGGTAAAATGATGCTCAGAATAGAGGACAATCCCCTCTATAGTGAGAAGGAGATCCCATGCCAAAAGTCGTCGCAATCGGGGAATTGCTCATAGACTTCACGATGCAGGCACTTGATCAAGATCATTATCCGACGATGAAGGCGCACCCGGGCGGTGCGCCCGGTAATTATTTGGCGGCACTCAGCGCGTATGGAATATCAACCGGATTGCTCGCCAAGGTCGGAGATGATGCCTTTGGAAGTCGTTTGATCGATACTTTACTGCGTGTCGGTGTGAATATGGACGGGGTGATTGTAGACCCGAAAATATTTACGACGCTTGCCTTTGTCACGTTAGATGAAACCGGCAATAGGAGTTTTGATTTTGCGAGAAAACCGGGCGCCGATACCATGCTCACTTGGGCTTTCAGTCTCTGCTGTTGATACGACGGGCGCGGGAGATATTTTCGGAGAAGCGCCGTCGCGCAATTGTTGTACTTGCAAAAAAGCATTGAGGCTTTGACAAAAGACGATTTGGAAAGAATCGGGAAATTTGCGACTGCGGCCGCAGGATTGTCTACTCTTCAAATGGGCGGGATTACAAGCATACCTTCCATGGCTGAGGTGATGGAACAGCTAAGTCGAATGTAAGAAAATCGCTATTGCAATCAGTCAGCGGGAGACGAGTAGCCTTGAGATAATATGAAGAAAATAGTAACTTTTACTTAGACAGTACGGAAAAAGTCAATTTTGACAACATTTACATGATCCGTAACAGTACCGATTTTTACGGAGGACGAAACAATGCTTTTAATGGGAGTAAGAGAAGAAAATGGCTGGCTTGCGTCTACATTTAATCTGACATATCCAGCCTCATGGGAAAAGATCTGCAAGGCTGTAAACAGAACTTACGAATTTTTTGAGGATACGGAAATTTTAGTCGATGGCGTGGTAAGAGATGTTGATTCTAAAGACGACATCTTGAATTTTGCGGAAGCCGGAAGCATGACCATTCGCGGTATGTCGACAATTATTGAGGTTCCGCTGATGATCACTTTTTTCAATCAGCTCAAGACCGTCAATGTAGCGGTGGCATGCATGACAGAAGAATTTAAGGAAGCAGATTACCAAAAATTCAATTTTTCTCTCGGCGAATTCATGGATAGCGTAGAGCTTTCGATGTATGTCAAATGAATGGCATCCAATATGTCGAAATGGTTCGGAAGGGTTTTAATAACAGTAACATAGAGCAGGTTTTTTTGACGCAAAATAAATAAAATAGTAACCACTAGTCACACGGCAAAAAGAAATATGAAAAATAGTAGCGTGTGGAACCGATCATGAATACATATCGGAAACAACAAAATGTATAATACATGACATTACAAATAGGAGGACGCCACAAATGAAAAAGTATTTGGCAGTTTTTTTAGTATTTGTTTTAGTCCTATCACTGATCGGCTGTGGAAAAGAAGAGGAAAACGAGATTCTTCCGAGCGACGAAGAACCGTGTGAGTCCGTAGAGGATGACGAGACCATAGAGGACGGCGAGCCCAGCTACAGTGAAATAGACATCGTACCCGACAAAAATCCCGAAGAATTGCTGGCAGACTTCATCGCCAATGCAGAGGGAGAATGGCACCGCAACGGCGATACCAGCGACGTAAAGCTGACAATCTATACCGATGGAACTTTCACCATGATATACGAAGGAGATGCTAAACCTTACGACCACGGCACGATATCTTACGATAGTGATTACGAATCGATTTTTTTGGACGGAGAGGAAAAGATATATGACGGAAACAGCTATAGCTACAGCTGTTCAATGATGTCAGATGACATGCTGGATCTTGTAGGCAAGCAATGCATCCGTGCTGCGGAATCGTTCAATTTCCGGGAAAGGTTGACCGGTCATTGGTATTTGGACGGCGACACCGATTCGCGTTATTTCAAACTAGATGGCAGTGACTGGTATCTTAGTGAAGGCGGGATGGGCAGTATAACGAATGTTGGCAGCGAGAATGGCGAGACTTATGAACTACACTTTTACGAAATGTATGAAGAGGATCCGTCGTATGTTTTCGAGTTTTCAGAAGACGGCGTGTTGACGGAGAAAAACACGGGAGAAACCTATCAGCCTATCGATGAATAGCGATTGAGTGCGCCAGAACAGATTTTTATATGGGACAGGAAAATAGATTATTAATCTACTGTAATCAAGCAAGACAGTAATCTGACCGATTATTAATTAAAAATATCACCGAATAGAATTTGAGAATATGACCGGTTTGGGATACTGTCAGACATGAGGTGGATAGAAGAGGAAAAAGGGACAGTTTATATTAACAGGTTCGTCAATCCCAACACAAAAAGGATATTACATAGCGGTACCGGTAGGATCTCGACAATTCGAATGAGCCCTATGTCCTTATTTGAATCAAAGGATTACTCAGGACAGATTTCTTTGCAATCTCTTTTTGACGGTATTCAAGAGTATTTTGAAATTGGTCTTTAGTCAGCTTCTTGATCCTCGTTCTCATCTCCGAGCATCTGTGTGGGAAAGTGAAAACGAGGCAGCCCCAGCTTGTACTTGGCAGCAATATACCGGGTGAGCATCACGCTGCCGGCGCCAATGATCGTGGCAACTCCCGAGCTAACAAATGGCCGCAACACCAGATACAGCACGGCTCCGATTAACGAAGCAAAAGCGTAGATGTGCCTCATGAAAATGTATGGTTTCTTCTGTGTGAAGATATCGCGCATCACGCCTCCACCCACACCGGTCAGCATACCTACAAACACTGCCAGAAGCAGGTTGTCGCCATGCCCCTTGCTGATGGCCACGTTGACGCCGGTCACGGTGAAGGTGCCCAGGCCGATGGCGTCGGACACGTTGATCATGGTTGGCAGATATTGGGTGAACATCCGGGCTAACTTGGAACGCTCCCAGAGCTTGATGATGATCAAAAAGATGGCAATGCTTATGAGTGCGATGGAAACAAAAATAGGCTCACGAAAAGCATTAGGCGGCGCCACGTTGAGGATAATATCGCGTATGACTCCTCCACCCACAGCAGTCGTGGCTCCTAATGTGACAATCCCCATGAGGTCCATATCGCTCTCAATGGCCGCCGTTGCGCCAGATATGGCGAAGGCAATAGTGCCAATAACCTCAAAGATGAAAATATCCAGTTCCATGCTGCCTCCTTTGACGCGATCGCCTCGGTGTCAATCGGGCGGTGCCGGATGACACGTTGGTAACTCTTGCTTTGATTATACTGATGAAAAGTGGCTTGAGCGTTAAGAATGCTACAGATAACTCGAAATGTAAATAGCCACTGTGTTGAAAGACCGCTGGTTGTTCACGAATGGAGTCATCGGCATGCCGGATGCCCTCTCCGATCATCTTTCGATAAAAGATTCGGAATAAGTATCGAATTAAGAAAGGAAACTGACATGCTTATTCAATCGCATATGATCATTTTAGATATAGTCGGAGATTACCCTCCGACCGATCCTGTCTTCAGGGAGTATGATGAGGTTGTTGGCAAATGCTTACTTTGTCACCATCTATTTGACTCAATCGAATCTGTCGCTAAGGAATATCAATTAGATGAACAGGACTTGCTTCGAAAATTGAACGAAGCCGCTCAAAATTATATCGCTCAGCAGGAAATCTCGCAAGGAACGGAACAGGACGAGTCCAAGCTTGTTATGCGATAAAAAAACGCCCAGTTAAAAATGGGCACAATAAACAGATGTAAAATTAGAGCAAGGACTGCACGAACGGTCCTTGCTCTCTACATTTTGCAATTACCCGAGTTTGGCGAATTCTTCTTCGACTTTCTCCAATAGTTCCGGAGTCAACACATTCGGAACGAACTTCGCCGCCTGCGGCAACGTCATCTTCAGCGCGAGCGAAAGACCGGGAGTTTTCAGAATGCCCGGTTGCAGTCTTTCCGCGATTTCCGCAAGTTCCGGTGTATTGACAATCTCCCCAATAGTCGTTGTCTCAACAGAGTACTTTGCCATGATCATTCTTCCTTTCCGTTTATTGCTTGTCTAGTGTTTTTACATCTCGGTCACCGACATGGTGACATGAGACTCTTAGTATCGTGTAAGACAAATGCAGTTCATTTGTCTAATTACTTAAAGATTTTATAGTAAAAGCGCGAGTCAGGCAATAACCCGTGTCGAAAAGCACGTCAATCGTTTCCGGCACCTCACGGGCGATACCGAAGATCATGGACGACATAGTGGTTTCTCGCGTAGAAGCCAAGGGTAGGTATGGTTTGCGATACTATTCTGTTACTATGTAATATGGTTTCTCGCCCAACTACACCTGCTCTTCCCACTGTTGAGGAGCGCGGTAAAGAGATATATCAGAAAAGCAGGAAAGAGCTGACAAGCGCATGACGCACGCCCTTAAGAACAAACCGACTAAATCAAAGCGCCCCGCCAAATCTGCTAGAAAGAAACACGCTCCGCCGAGCCCGTTCAAGGTATTCGCAGACGGGTTGCCCGCCGACAAAGCGGAAATGTTGAGAGATTTTTTTGCGAACTTCAGCGCTCACTGTTTGATCGCGAAAAAAGACAAGAAAGAGCTTCAAACAGATTTTGAACGGGCGATTTTGCATTACATAAACGCCGGGGTATCGCTCAACGAAGCTTTGGCGTTATTGGATATCAGGAATCTTGGCGGTTTTTACGCAAGAACGCCTGTCTTATGGTTTCCGCTTGACGACGCTGCGAAGATTTATCCCTTGTCGATGGAACACGGCTATATGTCCGTCTTTCGTCTGTCGGTTTATCTCAAGCAGTCAGTCGTTCCCGAACTTCTGCAAATGGCTTTGAGTTTCACGATCAAGCGTTTCCCAAGCTTTGCGACGACGTTGAAAAAGGGCTTTTTTTGGCATTATCTCGACACGACTAAACGTCGTTTTAGCGTGGAACAGGAGAGTGGCATTCCGTGCCAAGCACTGAAAGTCGCCCTCAGCGGCTCGCAATCGTTCCGTGTGCTTTATTACAACAACCGCATCAGCGTAGAATTTTTTCACGTTCTGACCGATGGCGTTGGAGGTCTGATGTTCCTCAAGGCGCTTACTGCAGAGTATCTACGGCTAATGGGAGTTGAGACGGAAGCCGATGACATGCCTTGGAATGCAAACGCCATACCGGTTGCGGAAGAAGTCGAAAACGCATTTTCCAAGGTGCCGAAGAGCGAGAACGCTTCGGGTTTCATGGACAAGCTTGCCGTTCAGATGAATGGAAAGCTTACCGACAACAAGCCTTGTCGCGTCATTCATTTCAAAATGAATGTTTCTGAGTTGAAAGCCGCCGCAAGGGCATATCATGCGTCGATAACGGTTTATCTTCTGGGTTTGATGTTCTTGGCGGGGAAAGCCGCCACCGACCATTTACATGGCGAAGCAAGTATTCAAGTGCCTGTAAATATGAGACAGTACTACCCCTCGAAGACTTTGCGCAATTTTTCTATGTACTGCGGTATACGTTTGCCGATAGAGGAGACGACGGATTTGCAGTCCATTCTTGTCAAAATAGGCGAGCAGCTGGGGAAGAAAACTTCCAAAGAATCGATGAGTGCAATGCTTATGTCGACCGTGAGATTGGTGAACATCATGATGTCCATCCCGCTGTTCCTCAAGCAACCCGTCGCCAAAATGGTCTACGGATTTTTGGGCGACAAGATATTCACCAATACGCTCTCAAATCTCGGCGTGGTTGAGATGACACCCGCCATGGCGGAACATATTGAAAGCATGGATTCGCTTACCGGTCAGCCGATCTCCAATCGCGCATCCTGCTCCGTCGTGACGATAAACGACACTGTGACTTTCACCATCTTGAAAGCGACCTTGGATCCCACATTTGAAGAGACGATGTATGAGCTGCTCTTGGCTGACAACATCGGCATAGAGGTGGAAGGGAGTGACTTCTATGAAGCCTAAGATCACGTACCCGCCCGTAGAAAAGCGCAAGTTGCAGCGGAAGCATTTCCTTCGCGTTATCCGCTGGCCCGTTCTCTTCGCGATCGTCGTAAGCCCTATCGTCAATCTCGTTCTCGGCGGCAAAGCATGGAGTCTAGTCGTTGTATTGTCCATCTACATGACGTGGTCGCTTGTCATCTCTCCCGATCTGGTCGAGTACAACCGCATAAGCCAACCGATCAAAACGATTTCCTTCTCGTGTTCTTTGTTGGCATTGATTGACATCTTTCTCGCTCCCGGTTGGGCACTCACGGTCGTTCCGATCGTTTGTTTCGGCGGACTTGTCGTCTCGGGCATTCTGTTCTTCACAGATATCGATAGGCAAAAGCATAATTTGCTGCCGATGCTGCTCCTGATTGTTTTGGCGATCATCGCCTCAATCGTCGGTCTGTCTATCATGCGCAAGTCGACCGGATGGCAGTTTATAGCCATGGGCGCCACGGCAGTCACGCTGCTTGTAGCCTGCATCATTACGCTCCGAAGCGACTTTATACGGGAGTTAAAGCGGAGATTTCATATTAAGTGAATAGGAGGACAAATGCTCGGAGCAATCATCGGCGATATCGTCGGTTCCAGATTTGAGTTTAATAATCACAAGTCCAAAGAATTCGAGTTCATGACAGAACAGTGCGAGGTCACGGATGACAGCATCATGACGCTTGCCATCGCTGATGCCATCATGGCATGTCAAGGTGACTTCACGGAACTTGGGCAAAAGGTCGTTTCCAGTATGCAGCGTTTGGGGCGCGAGTATCCACACGCCGGCTACGGCAATCGCTTTCGGCTTTGGCTCAGTACGGATAATCCCATGCCCTACAACAGCTATGGCAACGGCGCTGCCATGAGGGTAAGCGCTTGCGCGTATGTCGCCACGAGCCTCGAAGAAGCTTGTCTCTTGTCCGAAAAGGTGACCGAAGTCACCCACAACCACCCCGAAGGAATAAAAGGCGCCGAAGCCACCACCGTCGCCATCTGGCTCGCCCGTCAAGGGTACGGCATCCCGGAGATTAGAGACTACATCCACGAGCATTATTACACGATGGACTTTACATTGGACGGCATCCGCCCGACCTATACCTTCAATGAAACATCTCAAGAGACGGTTCCCCAAGCCATCATGGCGTTTCTGGAATCCAAGAACTTTGAAGACGCCATTCGCAATGCGATTTCCATCGGCGGGGACAGCGACACGCTCGCTGCTATCACTGGATCCATCGCCCAAGCTTATTACGGTATTCCGGAAGACATTCGAGAGCAGGCTTTGACTTATTTGGATGAAACATTGCTAAAGATTTTGCTGGATTTTGAGGGGATATATTAGGAGAAGTGATTGATGTCGTGCCGACAAGTGGATGAATCCCGTTAAAACTCCCTGAAACATCTTCAATAAAAACAAGATTACGATACCTTAAATGAAGCACGATCAATTTATTTGAGAAACTGTATCCAATAGCCGCTTCGTCTCATAGTATTGGCATAATTTCCCGTTTTGTCGCTTTCAAAACGCAAAAATTATTGACATTTCGAAAGCAAGGGCTATAATGGTTTCGAAAGACAAAAATATTTCAAGTTTTGAAAGCGAGACTCTGGATGACATATATAGAGCGAACATCATACCTCAATAGGCTGAAAGGTTTGAAAAATACTCCGGATATCAAAATCATTACAGGAATCAGGCGTTCCGGAAAATCCGAGTTGATGCGGGCTTTTATTGACTATATTCATGACACAGACAATAAAGCCAATATTATTTATGTTGACTATCTCGATTTAAAATATGATGAGTTAAAAAAATACAGGACACTCCATACGCATATCGAGGAGCGATATCGGCTCGGGACAAATAATTATGTTTTTATTGATGAGGTTCAGCTGTGCCCTGATTTTGAATTGGCGGTAAACAGCCTGCATAACAGTAGGAAGTATGATATTTATCTGACCGGTTCTAATGCTTTTTTGCTGAGCTCAGACCTTACCACTTTGTTCACGGGCAGATTCATTGAAATTCCGGTTTTCCCCTTTAGTTTTCATGAGTTCTGTGTGTATTTTTCAGAAGAGAGCGACAGAAAAAAACTATTCGATGACTATGTTTTAATGGGCGGTCTCGCCGGTTCGTACGAATATGCCTCAAGCCGTGACAGAATCGCGTATCTGAGGGATGTTTATAAAACAATAGTTAACAGAGACTTGGTAGATAAATATCGTCTCCCTGACACGGCGGTATTGGAACATCTGACGGAATTCATGATGGACAATATTTCAAATCTAACATCACCCAACAATATAAGCGAAAAGCTGAAAAAAGGTGCGCATGCTACCAATCACGTTACAATCGGGAAATACATCGATCACCTTTGTGATGCCTTTATGTTTTACAAGGTAAAACGCTATGACATCCGAGGAAAGAGATATCTGGAAACACTTGACAAATACTACCTTTGCGATTTGGGTCTGCGTTACGCCATATTGGGCCAAAGAAACATGGATTATGGCAGAGCCTATGAGAATTTGATCGCTATCGAACTCATGCGCAGAGGATATGAAGTTTATATTGGAAAACTGTATCAAAAAGAAATCGATTTTATTGCTCTCAAACAAAGTGAAAAACTGTACATTCAGGTTTCTGACAATATTACAGAGCCTTCGACCCTAGAACGCGAAGTCACACCGCTTCTGCAAATAAAGGACGCATATCCAAAGCTCCTTATAGCAAACACAGGTCATCCGGAATATCTGCACGAGGGTATTCGAGTCATCGATATCTCCAGGTGGTTGTTAGATGTAGAAGAAGACGAGTGATTGCTTTTAATATTCGCTGCCTTAGAACATAATGACCACACTATGTGTTTTAATGAGAGAGTGTAGAGTGTCATACCCGCTGGATATCGCAAGAACCGCAAGTACTCCCTCCGCAAAAAATAACCGGAAGCGATAAGATGCAACACTCAACAAAATAACGAAAGACGAGGCGTGAACGATCATGACTTACTCACTGCAACCCGATGAAACGATTCTCTATGAGCGTGACGTGACGATTCAGGGTCAAGAGAGGACCTCTCGTCTCATGCTGACTAACCTGAACATCGTGATGACCGAATACGAAAAAAACAGTCTTTTTGCAAAGAAAGACGAGACGCACACAGTCTATTCCGTTCAGGATATTAAAATCTACGAGGACTTGCCGCAGGTTCTTCAGAAGGGAAAACACATTAGGATTCTCTTTCTTTTCCAGGAACTCAATCTTGAATTTGATTCTTTTATCGAGGCAAACAAGTTTCGAATGGCTCTTTTCAAGCTTGTCACCGGTAAAACAGCGCCGGCAAGAAGCGCCAAGAAGGTGAAAAATGCCATCGAAATCATCGACGATACCTTAGGGATTGATACGGTCGGCACGACGAAAGCAGTTCTTGAAACCGGTGTGGTCGGCACGCTTGTCAGCGGCACAGGTAAAAAGAAAACCGGCTCTAAACGTTCTCGTTCTCGCAGCAAGAGCGGCAAGGCAATCGATGCCCTTGCCGCTGTGGCAAGCGGAGTAGTGCAGAAAACGAATGGACCAGAACAGCCGGCGTTACCGGAGAAAGCAGCACTTTCTCATGACGAGCAATTTGTGGCTCTTAAGCAATTCAAAGAGTTATTTGATGCAGGCATCATCACCGAAGAAGAGTTCGAGGAGAAGAAGAGAGAAGTATTGGGGAAGTAGGACGAGAGTATGCGATAACTAATTAATGAAGTGAATTTTTGTACAAGCAAAGAGGCGGAAGACATATTGGATTAAAAGATCCAGAAGGGCGGATAAAGGTTGGGTTATCGAGGTAGCCGTTAGTGACAGACAAAAGGGTTCATGGGCACCTACCAGTAATTTCATCTTTACTGTGTACCGATTACGAAAACCACCCAACATGAAGACAGATTTCGAGGACGATCAGATGACTAATATTGGTTTTGAATTATCTAACGATGGGCAGTATGTGCAATTTGATAAGAAGAAGAAGAAAAAGGATTATGAGCAGTACGAAATTTTGAATGTTGTGCGCTATACGAAGGAGTGGACGGAAAAACAGAGTCAATGGACAGGAACCGTAACTGGCAAGACGTTAGAATTATCCAAAAATGAAACCTATCCATTGTGGTTAGGCATTCGTTTAAAAAAGATTGATTCATCCTTAGAAGGATTTGCGCCATACAGGTATTATTATTTGTATATCAGTCAGGGACAAGAAGTAAAAGTTGACACTTATGCAAAACCTAGACTCAATAGTGGAAATGTAAAAGCAAATACATGGAGCGATACAATTTGGAGAAAAAACAGTCACCGTAATATTGAAAAATATAACGATCTATTAAGGTTTTATCTTCTTTTTTGTCCTGCGAAACCAGATAGAGCGCCTAGCAAACAATTTATTGATGTATATTCGATTTGGGGAAAAAACTGTTTTTCGAAGAACAAAGAGCAATTGAAGGCAAAACTATCAGAATATAAAGTGAAAGGCTTAAACGATAATGCCGGAGGAATTGCCAGCACCGCTAAAGATATGCAGCATAGAATTGAATCTTTTGATTTATTAGAGTTACAAGAAAATACATTAGCCCCTCTGAATAAGGAAAATCGTGTTGTACTGGTTGATACGGAAAACAATCAGTATTTGAGTTTGTTTAAGCATCTTCGCAATTCAGTTGCACATGGATCCTTTTTGATTTACAGTCATCTTTCTATAGATTATTATATTTTTCAAGATTCCTACAAAAAACATGTGACAGCACGGGGAATCATTGACATCCATACCTTGGAAGAATGGAAAAAAATAATACTTTCGAAATCTTAAACTGATTGCTTAACAATGTTGTTATCGTTAATTGAATTAACAACGGAACGGCTAGTTTACACTTAAGCCCTAACGGACTCAGCGGCTCTCACTCATTCCTGTTTGTAGCACCAAAAGAGACCGCGCTTTTTCGAGGGATAATTCTCATGGATAAAACAGGGTAACCTGCAACTCCTAGACAATGGACATTCTGTTTTAATAACCTCCTTCATCTATCCGTTAGCCACCACTCCCCTTGTATACACTGTTACCGTTACAGCTGGTATGATATACAGTAAAGTTAAATGTCCTGTAAAATATCTTCATTGGCTCATGCGTATTGTGGAAAGGGCACACTGCCCCGTTTTGCAGAGCACTTCCCCTAAATGAGGGAATGAATTATCTGTTGAATTAAGAGAAACAGAATGATTTACCGTTTAGATAAATGCGATCTCGATGTTGATATACGTCCTTATTTATCGCCATTCAGAAGCATGAATGTCACTTCCCGGAGGCTGGAAGAATGAAGGTTTTTGATAATGTAACAAACATTGTCCGTGATGATTTGACAGAGACCATAACTCGAGGCAGCCGCGTGTCCATCGCTGCAGCAGTCTTCTCAATCTATGCCTACGACGAACTGAAAAAGCAATTGGAAGGTGTGAAGGAGCTCCGTTTTATCTTTACTTCGCCGACATTTATCGCGGAGGGAGAATCGAAACAGAAACGAGAATTCTATATTCCAAAGCACCAGCGCGAACAAAGCCTGTACGGTACAGAATTTGAGATTAAACTCCGCAACGAGATGACCCAAAAAGCCATTGCTAAGGAATGTGCAGACTGGATTCGCAGAAAGGTACGCTTTAGATCCAACGTCTCCGGCGAGAATATGTCAGGCTTTTTGACAGTAGAGAATTCGCAAGATGATTTCACTTATATGCCTATCAACGGTTTTACAACGATCGATATCGGTTGTGAGCGAGGCAACAACGCTTATAACTTTGTGAATCGTTTTGCAAATCCTTTCACTAAGCAATATTTAGACATCTTTGACACACTCTGGTCAGACAAGGATAAGCTACAAGATGTTACCGACATGGTCATGGAAAGCATCGCGACTGCCTATAACGAGAACTCCCCTGAGCTGATTTACTTTATAACGCTGTATAACGTGTTTAGCGAATTTCTAGAAGATATTTCGGAGGACGTACTCCCTAATGAAGCAACCGGCTTTAAGAACAGCAAAATCTGGGAGATGCTCTACGACTTCCAGCGCGATGCGGCCCTAGCGATCATCAATAAACTTGAGAAATTTAATGGCTGTATCTTGGCCGACAGCGTCGGTCTCGGTAAGACGTTCACTGCCCTTGCTGTCATGAAGTATTACGAGTCCCGTAATAAAAACATCCTCGTTCTCTGCCCAAAAAAACTGCAAGCCAACTGGAATACGTTTAAAGACAATTACTTAAATAACCCCATCGCTAGCGATCGCCTGCGATACGATGTCTTGTTCCACACTGACTTGTCGAGGGATACCGGCTTTTCAAATGGCCTAGATCTCGAGAGGCTGAACTGGGGGAATTACGACCTTCTCGTGATCGATGAGTCTCACAACTTCCGTAACGGCGGCGATCTCACAGGCGATGACAAGAAAGAGAACAGATACCTAAGATTGTTGAACAGGGTGATAAGAACAGGTGTCAAGACGAAGGTACTCATGTTATCTGCAACCCCTGTCAACAACCGTTTCAACGACCTTCGCAACCAATTAGCACTTGCCTACGAAGGTGACCCCAGCAACATTGACGATAAACTCAATACGACGAAAAGCATCAACGAAATCTTCCGTCAAGCACAAGCGGCATTCAACGCGTGGAGCGCACAAGATGCGAGCCAAAGAACAACAGAAAACCTGCTTCGCACCTTAGATTTTGATTTCTTTGAACTGCTTGACAGTGTGACGATTGCCCGCTCCAGAAAGCACATCGAAAAATACTACAGCACAGCACAAATAGGCACATTCCCTAAGCGTTTGAAACCAATTTCTAAAAGACCGGCGTTAACCGACTTAGAAGGTGCGATTAACTACAACGAAATCTATGAGGAATTGAACAAGCTTAACCTAAAGATTTACACTCCATCTGCATACATTTTCCCGAGTCGAGCAATAAAGTATCCGGAGTTATTCAAAGAAGGAGAAAATCTTACCCAGCAAGGTCGTGAAATTGGAATCCAACGGTTGATGAGTGTAAATCTCTTGAAACGCTTGGAAAGTTCCGTACACTCCTTTAATCTCACGTTACACAGAATCAAAAATTTGATCGAGAATACGATTGCAAAAATTAATGAGTTTGAAGTATCGGGCGTCTCCAAACTTGACGTATATGAGGCAAGTGAAGAAGACGACTGGGACGATGACGATCAAAACACGACCTATTTCTCTGTCGGCAAAAAAGTCCAGATCGACCTTGGCGACATGGACTATAAATCTTGGCGGAATGACTTGCTCCAGGATGCTGAAGTTCTCGAGCTTCTGACCTTAATGGTTGCTGACATCACCCCTGAGCACGACACCAAACTGCAAACTCTCTTCAAGCTTCTGGAAGAGAAGATTGAGAATCCAATTAACGATGACAATAAGAAAGTCCTCATATTCTCTGCATTTGCTGACACGGCAGAATATTTGTACGAACATGTCAGCAAATATGTAAAGAACAAGTACGGGCTAAATACGGCCATTGTCACGGGTGCCATCGAGGGAAGATCGACGATCAGAGGACTAAAAGGCACCCTCAACAACATCCTGACTTGTTTCTCTCCTGTTTCCAAGGGGCGGGATCTTTTGATGCCGGATAGAACAAAAGAAATCGACATTCTGATTGCTACCGACTGTATCTCTGAAGGCCAGAACTTACAGGACTGCGATTACGTGGTCAACTACGACATCCACTGGAACCCCGTGCGTATCATTCAACGATTTGGGCGAATCGATCGTATCGGAAGCAAGAACGATTGCATCCAGCTCGTAAACTTCTGGCCTGACATAGACCTTGATGATTACATTAACCTCAAGGCTCGAGTTGAGGCACGTATGAAAATTGCCGTCATGTCCTCAACGGGCGACGATGATCCTATTAACTTAGAAGAAAAAGAAGATCTGGAATACAGAAAGAAACAGCTTGAAAGATTGCAGGAAGAGGTCGTCGATCTTGAGGAGATGTCGGGCGGCATCTCAATCATGGATCTAGGCTTAAATGAGTTCCGGCTAGACTTGCTTGATTACGCAAAAGCCCACCCTGATTTAAAGAAAAAGCCAAACGGACTCCATGCTGTTATCCCCGCAGACAAAGATCTGCCTGAAGGCGTCATCTTCGTTTTGAAGAATCGCAACAGCGGCGTCAACATTGACAACCTGAACCGAATCCACCCATTCTATATGGTTTACATCGGTATGGATGGTAACGTTATCTGCGACTACCTCAACCCGAAGAAGCTGCTCGATACGATGAGGATCGCGTGCAGAGGCAAGAGCGAACCCATCAGGGCTGTTTACCAGGAGTTTAATAAAGAGACGAGCGATGGCAGAAATATGGAAGACATGTCCATCCTTCTCTCAGACGCCATCGCTTCCATTGTCAACACCAAAGAGGAAAGCGATATTGACAGTCTCTTCCGAGCAGGAGGTACGACGGCACTGATGTCGACTGTTTCAGGCTTAGATGACTTTGAGCTCATTTGCTTTCTCGTTGTAAAGTAAGGGACAAGAGCGTGCTTGAACTACCAAAAACGACGATCTTTAATAAACGCATACCCAAAGAGAAGTTCTATGAGAACTTGCAAGTAGGCTCAGAAATCAAGCGCTTCTTTGTTGAGCAGATAAAATCCATTCATTGGCGCAACAAAATTGCACCGACTACGACCAATCTCGCAGAAGGTCGTGAGGTCATAGAAATTGAAGTCTTTGAAATAAAGCTCAAAACGAGCTTGCTAGACGAAGAGGTGCTTCGCCAGATTGATCGAAATATCCCATACCACATCCTCTTCCTTCTGGAATACGAGAACAAGTACCAAGCATGGATTCCCTATAAAGAGGCATCCTCCGGCAAAATGGCCTTTAAAGTTGGACGCTACTACCATACAGATTGGCTAGACAAAGACGAGCTCCCCCTAAAGCTGGAAGGGCTAAACATGGATGTAGTCTACGAGAATTTTGTCTACCAGATAGCGGGGGAAGCCTTACAGGCTTTAGAAGATGAATCTTTACAGGATGCCGTGGAGAAAGCTGAGAAAGTAAGAGAGCTTAATAGAAAGATTGAGCAACTAAAAGCGAGAATTCGCAAAGAGAAGCAATTTAACGTGCAGGTGAAGTTGAACACAAAACTGAAGAAGCTGAAGAAAGAATTGGAGACGCAAACCAATGGATAAGATGAGAATGGAATCCCTCGATATGACAGCTCAAAACATTGAAAAGATTGGGGCATTGTTCCCTAATTGCATCACCGAGGCTGTTGATGAGAATGGAAAGTTAAAGAAAGCAATCAACTTTGAGCTTCTGAAACAGATGCTCTCTGATGATGTTGTCGAGGGTAGTGAGGCATATGAATTTACTTGGGTGGGGAAGAAGGCAGCAATTGTAGAAGCGAATAGGCCAATTCGCAAAACACTGCGTCCGTGTAAGGAAGAGAGCCTAAATTGGGATACCACAGAAAATCTCTACATCGAAGGCGATAATCTCGATGTTCTGAAACTCTTGCAAGAGAGCTATCTTGGTGCAGTCAAGATGATTTACATTGATCCACCATATAACACCGGGAAAGATTTTATTTATCGGGATGATTTCAAACAGAGTGTCGACGAATACGAGGATGAACTTGGAGCACGCGATGAAGACGGAAACCGTATGTTCAAAAATACCGATTCTAATGGTCGTTTTCATTCGGACTGGTGTTCAATGATGTATCCCAGACTGTTAATGGCGCGCAATCTTTTGGCTGACGATGGCGTGATTTTTATAAGTATTGATGAAAACGAAGTAACTAATCTTCAAAAAATGTGCAATGAAATTTTCGGTGAAGAAAATTACGCGGCGACTTTCATATGGACAAAAACAAACACCCCGCCTGCATTATCCTATAAGTGTAGAAAAACGGTTGAGTACGTGCTGGCATATGAAAAAAAATGGAGCCCTACAAAGTATTACGGATCACCTTTAGATGGTGGAGACGTTCCCATGTTAAATACCGGAAATCCAGAAAAGACCCTAATGTTCCCTGCAGGAAGTATTCATTTTACATTTATCCAAGAGGGCTTTGTTTCTGCTGGACAAAAAGAGAAAGTTTTCTTACTTGATGATCTCCAAATAAAAGACGGATTAAACTGGAATGCTGTACGTTTTACCGGAGAATTTAAATGGGAACAGGCAACCTTGGAAGAAGAAGTTCGAAATGGAACTCATTTTTTAGTTAAGAGCGAGAAATACTCTATTCGCTTTCAGAGACAGAATCTCGATGATGCTTTTAAGCCCCCAACAAATTTTCTAAACATAGAGTTAAACAGGGAAACTGATGTTGGTACAAACGAGTCAGCAGCCAAGGACATGACTGACCTAGGTTTAGAGAACTGTTTCGATTATACAAAACCGTTCTCTCTTATCGAAGCAATTGCAAACATGGTATGCAAAAACGACAAAAATGCTCTAATTCTAGACTTCTTTTCGGGGTCAGGAACTCTGGCGCAGGCAATTATGAATATGAATTCACAAGATGCGGGAAAACGAAAATATATCTTAGTCCAGTTGCCAGAACAAACACCAGATAATTCCGTAGCAAGGTTCAAGGGCTTTCAAACCATATGCGACATTGGCAAAGAGCGCATCCGGCGAGCAGGTAACAAAATCAGGGGAGAAAACCCTCTTGCTACACAATTCCTTGACGTTGGTTTCCGCGTCTTCAAGCTGGACGACACCAACATGAAAGACGTCTATTACTCTGCTGATGAGTACTCCCAGAACCTGATCACCATGATGGAATCGAACATCAAGCCTGACCGCACCGACCTTGATCTGCTGTTTGGATGTTTGCTCGAATGGGGACTTCCTCTGTCGCTGCCCCACACTTTCGAGATCATCGAGGGATGTACCGTCCACACTTACAATGAAGGGGATCTAGTCGCCTGTTTTGATGAGAATATCCCCGAAAGCGTGATCAAAACAATTGCCAAGAAGAAGCCGCTTCGTGCGGTCTTCCGTGACAGCAGCTTTGCCAGCAGTTCTTCTAAAATCAACGTCACTGAGGTATTCAAGCTGTTAGCACCTGATACGAGAGTCAGGGTCATCTGAAGAGGGATCGCTCGATGAAAATAAAATTCAAACATCAAAAGTTTCAGGCAGACGCTGCGAAGGCTGTTGTCGATGTTTTTGCTGGACAGCCGTATCTGACACCTTCATACATGATGGACAGTGGCTATGCTCTGCGTCAGATGGCTTTAACCGGCGGAGATGATTTTACCGGTTGGTCGAATGCTCCGATCATTCCTGAATTAAACGATCAATTGATTCTGAAGAATATCCAGAATATTCAAAGAGCCAACCTTATTGAGCCGTCTTCGAAACTGGAAGGCAGATATAACCTAACCATTGAGATGGAGACTGGTGTTGGCAAGACATACACCTATATCAAGACGATGTATGAGCTTAACAAACACTACGGATGGACTAAATTCATCGTCGTCGTTCCAAGTGTTGCCATCCGTGAAGGTGTCTATAAATCTTTCCAGATGACACAGGAGCATTTTGCTGAAGACTACGGAAAGAAGATTCGTTTCTTCATCTATAATTCTTCTCAACTTACAGAAATCGACCGTTTTGCATCTGACAGCTCCATTAACGCCATGATTATCAATTCACAGGCATTTAATGCTCGAGGCAAAGACGCCCGTAGAATCTATATGAGATTAGACGAGTTCCGCTCTCGCAGACCGATTGACATTATCGCCAAGACGAACCCGATCTTAATCATTGACGAGCCACAGTCCGTTGAGGGAAAGCAGACAAAGGAGCGCCTCAAAGAGTTCAACCCTTTAATGACTCTGCGTTATTCGGCCACTCATAGAGAAGACAGCCTATACAACATGATTTATCGCTTAGATGCCATGGAGGCCTACAACAAGCGACTGGTAAAGAAAATAGCCGTCAAGGGAATCACTGAAACGGGCAGCACAGCGACAGATAGCTACGTGTATCTCGAAGGCATCAACCTCTCAAAGGCTGCCCCAACTGCTACCTTGCAGTTTGACTATAAGGGTGCAAAAGGTATTCGTAAAAAGTCTATGAAAGCAGACATAGGCTTTAACCTCTACGACCACTCAGGTCAGTTAGATGAATACAAGAATGGTTTTGTTGTGAGCGCCATTGATGGACGAGATGATTCTGTTGAGTTCATAAACGGCATCAAAATCTATGCCGGCGATGTTATTGGACAAGTCAGCGACGAACAACTGCGACGTATCCAGATTCGCGAAACAATCCTCTCGCACTTCCAAAGAGAAAAGGAGCTCTTCCATAAAGGCATTAAAGTTCTATCTCTGTTCTTCATCGATGAGGTCGCCAAGTACAAACAGTACGACAAAGCAGGACAACCCTTTAACGGCATTTACGCCGATATGTTTGAAGAAGAATATAGCGACATTGTCAGCAAGATGCAGCAGGAGTTACGTGAAGATAACTATGCTAGATATTTAAACGTGATTTCCCCTTCCTCAACGCATGCAGGATATTTTTCTGTCGATAAGCGAGGCAAGATGATTGATTCCAGGATGAAAGGACGTGAAACTACGTCAGACGACATCGACGCCTACGACCTGATCATGAAAAACAAAGAGTTACTGCTGGACAGAAATCCAAAGAAATCTCCCGTGCGCTTCATCTTCTCTCACTCTGCCCTCCGCGAAGGATGGGACAACCCAAACGTCTTCCAAATCTGCACCTTGAAACAGAGCGGCAGTGACGTGCGAAAAAGGCAAGAAGTAGGACGCGGTCTCCGCCTTTGCGTCAATCAGGATGGCGAACGAATGGACATCAACGCCCTCGGCAATAATGTTCACAATGTGAATGTGCTGACGGTCATCGCCAGCGAAAGCTACGATAGCTTCGCTAAGGGGCTTCAAACAGAATTGGCGGAAGCCGTTGCCAACCGCCCGAAGGCCGTTACGCATGAACTGTTTAGAGGCAAGGTCATTACAGACGCTACGGGGCATACTGATATCATCACAGACGATCTTGCAGTGGAAATCTATTTTGGTCTTCGTAATATGAATTACGTCGACAGACAAGGTAGGCTCACAGACAAATACTATGACGATCGAGCAAGCGGCACCATTAAACTTATCGATGAGGTCGCGGACGCCACAGAGTCCATTCTCAACATCATTGATACCATCTATGATGAAAACCTCATGAAACCTGTAGATGCTCGCAGTAATAATATCGAGCTCGAAGTCAATCCGGATAAGCTCGCTATGCCAGAATTCAAGGAGCTTTGGAAACGCATCAATGCTAAATCTGTTTATGTGGTTGATTTTGATACGGATGAACTCGTCGAAAAGTCTATCTCCGCCCTGAATGCAAAACTTAACGTTCCCAAGATTTTCTTTAAGGTCGAGGCGGGTCACATGGACAAGATCGAATCTAAGGAAGCACTCAAAGCAGGCGCGTCCTTCGTGAGGGACGAATCGCTTTCTCTCGGTTTAGAGAATAAAATCGCCGTCAGTACGAGTGTGAAATATGATTTAGTTGGAAAGCTTGTGGAAGCCACTGGTCTCACAAGGAGAGCAATCATTCGAATCCTTACAGGAATTGAGGAGCACGTCTTCGACCAATTTAAGGACAACCCGGAGGAGTTCATCATCAGGGCAGGTTCTCTGATCAACGACGAAAAGGCAACGGCCATCATTGAGCACATCACCTACAACGTCCTCGATGAGCAATACGACACGAACATCTTCACAGCCCCGACCCTCAAAGGCAAGTTAGGCGTTAACGCCATGAAGACTGACAAGCACCTCTATGACCATGTTCTCTATGACTCTTCCGTCGAGAGAAACTTTGCCGAAGAATTAGATGTTAGTAAAGAGATCGCCGTATACGTGAAACTGCCTGATGGTTTCTACATCTCCACACCTGTTGGAAAATACAATCCAGACTGGGCAATCGCTTTCTACGAAGACAACGTCAAACATATTTATTTCGTGGCAGAGACGAAGGGCTCCATGGACTCTTTGCAACTTCGCCTGATAGAAGAATCGAAAATTCATTGTGCGAGAGAGCATTTTAAAGCTATTAGCAACGGCAACGTTGTTTACGATGTAGTAGATAACTATCAATCCTTGTTGGAGAAGGTGATGAGGTAGTAAGAACGAATAGCAGATTATTTCTCTGAGACAGCAATCCTCAGATGAAAAACCGAACTGGGATACGTAAGCAGTCTTGTTAAAGATCAGTCAGCAGAGTTAAGCAAACAGCACTAAAACTTATTGGCAAACTAAACCGATCAGGAATCTCGGTTCAAACAAGTCATGGAAAGTTGAGATTATCCTTCTGAATGAAAACATACAGCGAGTATATGGATGAAATTTCGGCGGATGAATTGTACGAAGCATTATTAGGATACGGATTTTTTGCTGAGCATATTCCTCCCTTTCTGACGTCAACCCCTTTTTATTACTATTGTCTACAAACAGCACCTCAATTCTCCAACAAAGCTCGACAGTATGTCTATTATGAAAATATTAGGAATATAAATATTCCGAGACATTTAGGTATACCAACCCCCATGAATTATCAAAAACTTTGCATGTGTCTAAAACAAAACTGGAGTGCAATTCAAGATCATTTCAGAAACAAGACTACCAATCAAATTCATAAGGTCAGCAGAATACACATCCGGAAGTTGCAAGGCAAAAAACATTTCTTTGAAATGAATTATTCCAATTGGAAACAAGATCCAAGCCCGGATGAAGATATGATTATCGATAAGTATTGCGTGGTTTATGCAGACATTTCCAATTGTTTTCCCAGCATTTATACACATTCCATTCCGTGGGCGTTAGTTGGAAAAGATACAGCAAAAACACAAAGAGATAGAGCTTGTTGGTTTAATCAAATAGACTATCTCACACAAAACATGAAACATGGAGAAACACATGGTCTTCTGATTGGGCCGCACGTTTCTAACTTGTTATCAGAAATAATTCTGACAGCGGTGGATTTCAAACTAGTAGATAAAGACTGGGAATACGTACGAAACATCGATGACTACACTTGCTACGTTAGAAGTGAACACGAAGCAAGGCAATTCTTGGTAGACTTGCAAAAAAAATTGCGAGAATTCGATTTGACGCTTAACCACCGTAAAACAATAATTGAAAGGCTCCCATTAGCTAGCACTAAGTCCTGGGTAAGAAAAATTAACTCTGTAACAATTATTACTAGTTACGGTAAAGTTAACTATAAAAACTGTCGTGCATATTTAGATTTCGCTATTGAGATCGCTCAAGAAGAAGATTCCAACTCAGCAGTTCTAAAATACGCAATCAAGGTGCTTCATGGACTGGATCTTACCGAAAATGCAAAGCGTTATATGCAACAAACAGTATTCCATTTATGCCTAATATACCCCTATCTCACGCCACTGCTAGAAGACTATATCTTTTCTTTTTGTGGAACGCGCACAAGCGAAATACAGGCGCTCTCCAATAAACTTTACAACCTAGGAATGGAAGACAGACGATTTGAGGCTAGCTCTTACGCCCTATATTTTGCCCTAAAATATGGCTTTAAGTTAGATTGCGTAGACGTTCATAGAATCATTGAGAGCAAAGACTGTATTCAAATGTTACTGGGATTTCTCTATTTCTCGTCTGTTGGTGATAATACATCAATAAAAGAGTTGAAAGATCATGCATGGCAGCTGGCTCAGGACGATGACGATTTCAATATGAATTGGTTGTTCACATATGAAGTGTTATCGGCAGCGGACTTAAAAGACGAATGGAAAGCTATGAAACGAGCTGGTGTGTCGTTTATCAAAGATTCCCTTTAGGAAACAGAAACAACTCAGCAACCCTTATTTTAGAGAACATGGCAATAATAGGAGAGTAACACTGGTGCTATATGGCGAAAAGAGCGGCTAATTAAAACAACACTATTTCAATGAGAGGAAGCACAGATGCAACATTATCCCGAAATTCCTAAATATTTATATCACTACACTAAACTTGAAACTGCAAAGAAAATAGTGCAGAACAAAACAATTCGTTTCAGGTCTTTAGCTGATATGGATGATGCTCTTGAACCGGTTGCAAAAGGCTTTCCTAACGCAGGAAGCGCAATTTATGCTAGTTGTTGGAGCGAAGTGGGAGAGTCGCTACCTCAATGGTACATGTACGGAGAGAATAGCAAGGGCGTTTGTCTAAAAATACATAGCTTCCCTTTCGTCCCAGACTATGAAAAACACATTTCTTTTATTTCACAACAACCAATAAATTTTAAATATGAAAGAATTGAAAAAGACCAAGAAGTTAGTGACATCTATATCATAGACCCTGAACACTATTACAACAAAGAATACACGGCATACATAATGTTCATTGGCGACGAAGAAACTGGCCAGGATAAACAGGCAAAATTAAGTTGTAGAGTAAGGTATTCGGATATTGCTGAAGAAATAATACCTAACATATTATCTTTTGATGAAAAATACATTCGTGCAGAAGCGGAGCTCATAGGTAGCACTAAACATAAAGGGTGGGCTTTCCAAAAAGAATGGCGCTATAAAATTCTGTTCTATCCACTTAGCACATCACACGATTCCATCCATAAAGATCACAGAGAAGCATTTAAGCTTTTTCTTGAGGGATATAAGCCGCCCTTCGATTATGTTGATTTGAAGATAGGCAATCAGTATTTTAGCGACATGGAAATCATCACAGGACCGATGATGGAGAGCGAAACATACGACGATTTCTATAATTTTGTTAAAGTTATAGCCCCCTTTATGAAAATAAGCAAAAGTATTTATACTGGCACCATAAGGAAAAGAGTCTTTGACATACCTAATACTCCCTAACGCAACTATTCAATTGTGTAATATCAGATCATGAACTCAATTGAGCAAACAATTAATTCAACGTAGGAGCTAGAACAATGGCAAGAGGAATCATATACGTGATGACAACGGTCGTACCGGGTCTGGTCAAAATAGGCAAGACCGGCGTGAGCAATTTCGAATCTAGGATGTACCAGCTTGAAAGACATGGCTATTCAAACGTTGTGGGGCTTAAAAGAAAATTCGCCATAGAAGTCGACGATTACGACGATAAGGAAGCTTTACTGGGAGACATTTTTAGCAAAAGCAGAGTGTCCAACACTGAATTGTTCGCCTTAGATATTGATTTGGTAGTTCAGCTTCTTTCATCTTTTGAGGGAAATCAAGTTTACCCGGAGCCTGAGGTGATTTCAAAGGCTAAATCCTTTGATGTTGCAACTAAGGAGAGAGCAGATAAAGCTAACATTGATAAAATACCAGAGGGACATTACTATCTGTCAGCAAACCGAAAAGGCTTTGGTAGAGTTGAAGCAACCATGAAGGTTGAAAATGGTGCCTTTATTCTGTTGAAGGGAAGCACATGCGCCCCCACAGGCAAAAGCGATTACATCCCTGACGGCAGAAAAAATGCGTCAATCATCGACAACATTCTTATGGACGATGTCGCATGTAATTCACCCTCAATGGCCGCGATCATAGCTCTGGGGAGAAGAGCTAACGGTTGGACCCTGTGGAAAGATAAAGACGGCAACCCGATCGACATCTACAGAGCATCTGTTATGAAGTACCCCTTGTCAAGAGGTTAGCGGATTAAGTTTTCCCGAAGACACACTGGAGAAGCTTCGCTCAACAGTTCACGGCATTTGGCCACTCTGTTATACGCGGGTTGGATACCGCA